>Ga0247811_1000006_pt1 | contig 259960 bp, 236 predicted proteins | sample UWRJL134311R1_FD_189018 | JGI IMG/M metagenome (GOLD analysis project Ga0247811, IMG submission 189018) | Plant litter microbial communities from Arlington Agricultural Research Station in Wisconsin, United States - UWRJ-L134-311R-1 | ecosystem: Environmental > Terrestrial > Plant litter >...
AGCGGGGACGGTGTTCCTGCTCAGGATTCCGGCGGGCTGAGCGCTCGCTTTTCCGTCCGCCGCTCGTATAGTATTGGGCGGGCAAGGGGAATCGGGTGACGGGTGCTGCCTCGACAGCGAAGACGGTCGCGGAGGCGCATGCACGCCTGCGGGCGGACAAGGACGTCCAGTTCGATCTCCCGCAAGTGCCGCCGCCCAAAATGCCCGATGTGCATGGTCCCGGGTTCGATCTCAGCATCCTGTTCTGGATATTGGTGGCGGTCGGCGCGGCGTTCATCCTGTATCTGATCGTGCGGGCGATCATGAACCGGGTGCGGAGCGGGCCAGACGAAGTCAGTGCCGAACGCGAGGTCGCGGCGTGGCGGCCCGAGGAGCAGGTGGCGCGGGCGCTGCTCGCCGAGGCGGACGCGATGGCGGCGGCGGGGCGCTATGACGAGGCGGCGCGGCTGCTGCTGCATCGGAGCCTCGAGGATATCGCCAAACGGCGGCCGAAGCTGCTGCGCCCGGCGCTGACCAGCCGCGAGATCGCCCGGGTGGGGGCATTGCCCGATGCGGTGCGCGGGGCGTTTGCCGCGATGGCCGCGCCGGTCGAGCGCAGCCTGTTCGGCGGGAGGCCGCTGGACCGTTCGGCATGGGAACAGGCGCGCGTTGCGTACGGCGACTTCGCGCTTCCGAAAGCCTGGGCATGAGCGCCGCAACCGACGCCATGCCCTTTGCCGCGCGGACGGTGTTTATCGGCATCGCGGTCGCGGTGGTGGGATTCATCTCGTATCTGTTGCTGTCGGCCTATGCCGCCGACTTCCGGCCGGTGCGCAATGGCGGCGCGCATGCGCTTTCGACTGCGGCGGTGGGGTTTTCGGGGGTGACCGAATTGCTGCGCGACACGCGCGGCGATGTCCAATTGATCCGCAAGCGCGAGGGGCTGTGGAGCGACGGGCTGGTGATCCTGACTCCGAGCGTGGACACCAACCCGGGCGAGCTGAAGGCGATCCTCGATCAGCGCGAGGATCGGCTGACCTTGATCGTGCTGCCGAAGTGGCGCGTGCAGCGGCTGGCGATCAAGCCCTCGTGGGTGCGGTCCGACGGGCGCTGGCCGAGCCGCGTGACGATGCGGCCGCTCGACGGGATCGTCGAAGGCAATGTCGTCGATCGCGGGCCGGGCGAGTTGCGCTCGATCCGGGGGCCGGGGCTGCGCACGATCGAGGAGACCACTGATGGCCGGCCTTTGCTGGTCGAGATCGGCGAGACCGGGCATTTCATTCTCGCCGATCCCGATGTGATCAACAATCAGGGGCTGGCAACGCTCAAGGGCGCGCAGCGGGCCTCGGATATCCTCTATCGGCTCTCCGTCGATGATGAGCCGACCGGGTTCGACCTGACGCTGATGGGGCTGGGCAAGAACCCCAATCTGCTCAAATTGATGTTCGAGGCGCCGTTCCTGCCGCTGACGCTCTGCCTGTTGTTCGCGGCATTGCTCGCCGGGCTGCACGCGGCGCGGCGCTTCGGCCCGGCCGTGCGCGAGGGACGCAAGGTCGCGTTCGGCAAGCGCGCGCTGGCCGAGAATGGCGCGGCATTGCTGCGGCTGGCGCGGCGGCGGCACCGCACCGGCGGGCGCTATGCCACGCTGACCCGCGAGGCGGTGGCGGCGGCATCGGGCGCGCCGCCGGGGCTGACCGGCGAGGCGCTCGACAAATATCTCGACAGGCTGACTCGCGAGGGCGAGCCGTTCACCAGCATCGCCGCGCGTGCGGAAGATGCCCCCGATACGCGCCGGCTGCTCAAGGCCGCGCGCGAGCTGTATTTCTGGAGAAGGACCGTGACGCGTGAACATTGAGGAAGTGAAGGCGCTCGGCCAATCGATCCGCGCCGAAATCGGCAAGGCCGTGGTGGGGCAGGGCGAGGCTGTCGACCTGATGCTCGTCGCTTTGTTCGCGTCGGGGCATATCCTGCTGGAGGGACCGCCGGGCACCGCCAAGACCTTCCTCGCGCAATGCTTCGCGCGGGCGGCGGGGCTCGATTACGGGCGCATCCAGTTCACGCCGGATCTGCTGCCGGGCGATATTCTGGGTTCGAACCTGTTCAACTTCCAGACCTCGTCGTTCACGCTGACGCGCGGGCCGATCTTCACCGAACTGCTGCTGGCCGACGAAATCAACCGGACGCCGCCGAAGACGCAGGCGGCGCTGCTTGAGGCGATGCAGGAGCGCACCGTCACCATCGACGGGGTCGATCACCAATTGAGCGACCGCTTCATGGTGGTGGCGACCCAGAATCCGATCGAGAACCAGGGCGTGTATCCCTTGCCCGAGGCGCAGCTCGACCGCTTCCTGTTCAAATACGACTTCGGCTATCCGAGCCTTGAGGAGGAGCGCCGCATCGTCTCCGAGCATGGCAACCGCTTCGGCATGCCCAAGCCCGAGGAATGGGGCGTGGCGCGGGTTGCCGATGCCACTTCGATCCGCGCTGCGGCGGCGGCGGTCTCGGCCAACCGGATCGCGGAGGAAGTGGTGGATTATGTCGTGCGGCTGGTGCGGGCGACGCGGCAGTCGGCCGATCTGCAGACCGGCGCTTCCCCCCGCGCGGCGGCGACGCTGGCGGCGGCGGCGCGCGCGCGTGCGGCGCTCGACGGACGTGATTTCGTGCTGCCCGACGATGTGAAGGCGCTGGCGCCAGCTGCATTGCGGCACCGCGTGGTGCTGTCCCCCGCGGCCGAGATCGACGGGCGCGCGGTCGATACGATCATCGCCGGGCTGATCGAGCAGACCGAGGCGCCACGTTGATCATTCCTACCCGGCGAGCGGTGCTGCTGATGGCGGCCGGCGCGCCGCCGGCGCTGCTGATCGGCGTGACGATGCCCGAGCTCTGGTATCTCGGCATGGCGTGGATTCCGGTGGTGCTGACCTTGCTGTCGCTCGACCTGATCCTGTCGACGGGTGCGCCGAGCTTCGAAGTGGAGGCGCCGGGCGCGATCGAGATCGGATCGCCGTTGATCGCGCATATCGCGATCACCCCCAAACGGACGCGGATACCGCGCCGGCTGGAGCTGGCGATCGGGACCGGGCCGAAGCTGGAGCCGGCGGTGGACAACCGCATCCGGGTCGACCCGGGCGAGACGCGGCCTTCGATCGCGTTCATGCCGGTGCGACGCGGAAGCGACGCGATCGAGCGGCTGTGGGCGCGCTGGCCGGGGCCGCTGGGGCTGGTCTATCGCCAAGCCCAGCGCGAGGTCGATCACAAGGTGCTGATCGCGCCGGACATTCGCCCGGTGCGGAGTGAAGCCGCGCTGCTGCTGCGCGATGCCCAGATGGGCGAGATGGCGCGGATCGATCGCGGCGAGGGCAGCGAGTTCGAGGCGCTGAGCGAGTGGCAATCGGGGATGGATCGCCGCTCGATCGACTGGAGCCACAGCGCGCGGCACCGCATCCTGCTGGCGCGCGAGTACCGGATCGAGCGCAACAACCAGATCGTCTTCGCGATCGATTCGGGGCGGGTGATGTGCGAGCCGGTCGACGGGCTGCCGCGCGTAGACCGTGCGATTTCGGCGGCGCTGCTGGCGGCCTATGCGGCGCTCAAGCTGGGGGACAAGGTCTCGTTGTTCGGGTTCGATTCGCGGCCGCGGATTTCCTCGGGCGCGGTTACCGGGGTCCGCGCGTTCGCGCAGGTCCAGCGGCTCGCCGCGCAGCTCGATTACAGCACCGCCGAGACCAATTACACGCTGGCGCTGGCGACGCTGAGCGGGGCGCTGACCCGGCGTTCGCTGGTGGTGGTGTTCACCGAATTCACCGACCAGACCGGCGCCGAGATGATGATCCGCGCCGCCTCCAGCATGCTCGGGCGGCACCTGGTGCTGTTCGTGGTGCTGGCCGACGACGAGCTCGAGGAACTGGCGGCGGCCGAGCCCGAGAGTATCGACCATATCTCGCGCGCGGTGACCGCCGCCGGGCTGCTGCGCGAGCGGCGGCTGGTGGTGTCGCGGCTGCGGCATAACGGCATCCATGTGCTCGAGGCCAGGCACAATGCGGTCGGCCCCGCGCTGGTGAAGCAATATCTCGAGTTCAAGCGGAGGAACTTGCTGTGACCCCGATCCAGATGGCGGGCGGAGCGGACGTCAACAGCCGGCGCTTTCGCGATGCGCGCGGCATGGATTGGGCGCGGCTGGAGGCGATGCTCGACGATATCGAGCGCGGCAAGGCGTCGCGGCTTTCGGACGAGGATCTGTTCGAGCTGCCGGTGCTGTACCGTTCGACCCTGTCGTCGTTGTCGGTGGCGCGCGAGACCTCGCTCGATATGGATCTGGTCGGCTATCTGGAGACGCTTTCGACGCGCGCCTATTTCATCCTCTACGGCGTGCATGCGCCGTTCCTGAAGCGGGTGGCGGGTTTCTTCGCGCACGAATGGTCGGCGGCGGTGCGATCGGTGTGGCGCGAGACACTGGTCGCGGCGATGCTGCTCGTGGTGGGGGCGGTGACCGCCTATCTGCTGGTGCGCAGCGATCCGAGCTGGTTCTACGCGATCGTGCCGGGCGATTACGCCGGCGGGCGCGACCCCTCCGCCAGCGCCGCGAAGCTGCGCGAGGTGATCTATGGCGAGGGCGAGCAACTAGGGGCGTTCGCCGCTTCTTTGTTCGTCAACAACGCCGGGATGGCATTGCTGTGCTTCGCGCTGGGCTTTGCCTTCGCGGTGCCGACGGTGCTGCTCCTGCTCTACAATGGCTGCATCGTCGGGGCCTTCTTCGCGATCCATGTCCCCAAGGGGTTGGGCCCGCAGTTCACCGGCTGGCTGTTCATCCACGGCACTACCGAATTGTTCGCGATCGTGCTGGCCGGCGCGGCGGGGATGCGGATCGGGATGGCGACGGCGTTTCCCGGCCGCGCGACCCGCATGTCGTCGGCGATCACCGCGGGGCGGACGGCGGCGTTCGTGATGCTGGGCGTGGTGGTGATGCTGGGCATCGCGGGCGTGCTTGAGGGCGTGGGGCGGCAATTGGTGCGCGACGATATGGTGCGGATCGCGATCGGCAGCGCGGCGCTGATCGGCTGGCTGGTCTATTTCTACGCGAGCCCGCGCCGCCGGAGCGCCGCGCGTGGCTAAATCCGACGGACTGGAGCGTGCATTCGTCACCTCGGAGGGGATCGACCTGCGGCTGAAGCTCGGCAGCTTCGGCGAGCGGGTGATCGCGTTCATCATCGATCTGGGGCTGATCCTTGCGACGATGATCGTGTTCCAGATCGTCGCAATGGTCTTCTTCATCGGCACTCATAATGGCGGCGCGGCGCAGGAGACCACGGTCGTCCTGTGGCTGCTGGTGCTGTTCGTGCTCCGCAACGGCTATTTCATCGCGTTCGAGCTGGGCATGCGCGCGGCGACGCCGGGCAAGAGGATCATGAAGCTGCGCGTGGTGGCGCGCGACGGCGGACGGCTGACCGGCGAGGCGGTGGTGGCGCGCAACGCGATGCGCGAGCTCGAATTCTTCGTGCCGCTGACCTTCCTCGCCTATCAGGGCGCCGAGGGGATCGGCGATCTCGGCGAATGGCTAGCGGGGATCATCACGGTCAGCGGATTCCTGTTCTTTCCGCTGCTCAACCGCGATCGGCTGCGCGTCGGCGATCTGATCGCCGGCACCTGGGTGGTGCGCCTGCCGCGCCGCGAGCTGGGCCGCAGCGTCGCTGAGCGGAGCGCCCAGCCGCAGTTCGTGTTCAGCGCGGCGCAGCTGAACGCCTATGGCGAGTTCGAACTGCAGAAACTGGAGGAAGTGCTCCGCCGCGAGGATGATCTGTCGCTGATCGTGGTCGCCCGGGCGATCCGGGGCCGCATCGAATGGACCGGCGGCGGCAGCGATTACGAGTTCCTCCAGGCCTATTACACCGCGCTCTGCCAGAAACTGGAGCGCAACATGCTGTTCGGAAAGCGGCGCGCGGACAAATATCAGCAGGGGTGAGTTGCCGCGCGTGCCATAGCCGCATAGGACACTCCGGCCGATCCCGAATCCCGGAGAAAACCATGTTGCTTGATCGCCGTACCCTGATCCGTTCCGCCGCCGCGACTGGCGCGATCCTGATGGTTCCGCCGGCGTTCGCCAAGGTCGACGCCAGGCTCGCCGCGATCCTCGATGCGATCGCCAACGATCAGCTGGACCAGTCCCCCGAATATCTGACCGCGCTCGGGCTCGACAGCGGCACGCGGGCGGCGATGCGCGGCAAGGTGGGCGATCGCTCGCCCGCGGCGCGCGCGCGGACCTTCACCGACATCGCCAAATACAAGAAGATGCTCGGCGGGGTCAGCCGCGACGCGCTCGCCGGGCATGACCGCTATCTCTATGATTCGATTGTCTATCTGCTCGCCAACGGCGCGGCGGGCAGCCGCTTCGCTTATGGCAGCGTCGGCGCGCTGGGCGGCGGCGGGCCCTATACGATCAGCCAGCAGGACGGTTCGTATCAGGGCACCGGCGAGTTCCTCAATTCGGTGCAGCCGCTGAACGACGCGCGGGACGCCGAATATTATCTCCAGCGGCTGGCGGGCTGGCCGCAGGTGCTCGATTACGAGACCGAGCAGTTCCGCCATGACGCCGGGCTGGGGGTGATCCCGCCCGATTTCCTGCTCGATACCGCGCTGGGCCAGCTGAAGGAGCTGCGCGCGGTGGCGCCGGCGCAGGCGCGGGTGGTGACCACGCTCGTCGAAAAGACCAAGGCCAAGAACCTCCCCGGCGATTGGGCCGCGCGCGCGACGAAGATTGTCGTATCGGACATCTATCCGGCGCTCGACCGCCAGATCGCGGCGGTAACCGCGGTGCGTGCCAAGGCGACGCACGATGCCGGCATGTGGAAGCTGCCGCAGGGCGACGCTTATTACGCCTGGCTGCTGCAATATGCGACGAGCACCGATCTCGATCCGCAGACGGTGCACCAGATGGGACTCGATCAGGGCGCAGAGCTTGATGCGCGAATGGACACGGCGTTGAAGTCGCAGGGCTTTACGCAGGGCACCGTCGGGGATCGCCTCGCGGCGCTGACCAAGGATCCGAACCAGCTCTTCCCCAACGACGATGCCGGCAAGGAGAAAGCGGTCTCCTATCTGTCCGAAAAGATCGAGGAATTGCGGGCGCTGCTGCCGCGCGTCTCGAAGATGAAGATGCGGGCGCCGCTGGTGATCAAGCGCGTGCCCTCGGCGATCGAGGCGGGCGCGCCGCTCGGCTATATGAACTTCGCCTCGCTCGATGGCGCGCGCCCGGCGATCTATTACGTCAATCTCAGCAGCACCTCGAACTGGCCCAAATATTCGATGCCGTCGCTGTGCGCGCACGAGGGGCTGCCGGGGCATACCTGGCAGGGCGCCTATGTCGCCGAGCATCGCGACGATGTCCCGCTGATCGGCTCACTGCTCGGGTTCAACGCCTATACCGAGGGCTGGGCGCTCTACAGCGAACAACTGGTCGACGAGCTTGGCTTCTACGACGACGACCCGATGGGGCGGATCGGCATGTTCCAGGCGTTGCGCTTTCGCGCCTCGCGCCTCGTCGCCGACACCGGGCTGCACGCCAAGAGGTGGACCCGCGAGCGGACCACCGACTTCATGGTCTCCTCGACGGGGCGTTCGCGCGGCGCGTGCCAGAGCGAAGTCGACCGCTACTGCGCCTCCCCGGGCCAGGCCTGCGGCTACAAGGTCGGCCACACCGAGATCGTTCGCCTGCGCGACAAGGCCAAGGCCGCGCTCGGCGCGAAGTTCGACGTGCGCGATTACGACGACGCCGTAATCCAGGCGGGCGCGGTGCCGCTCGCGGTGCTGGCGACGGCGGTGGATGATTATATCGCCAAGACCAAAGGATAAGCTGCCGAGCCAATCAAGGCTCGCAAGGCCGAACGGCCGCCCGAGCTTATGCGAGGCACTTCCAACAAAAGGGGTTGGCGCGCCCGGCTGGATTCGAACCAGCGACCATCGGCTTAGAAGGCAGATGCTCTATCCAGCTGAGCTACGGGCGCGCGCGGGGCCTCGTTAGCGCGGATTGCGCCGGCGCGAAACCGCGATCATAGTTGCTGCATGAGCGAACGGGGAATGCCGGCGCGGGCCAGCGCGCGCGATGTGGCCGGCGGGCAATTCCGCTATTATGATTTCGTGATGGCGGCGTTCGTCGCGATCATCCTGCTCTCCAACGTGATCGGCGCGGGCAAGTTCGCGCAAATCTGGCTGCCGGGCGTGGGCTATTGGCCGTTCGGGGCCGGCATCCTGTTCTTCCCGATCTCCTATGTAATCGGCGACGTGCTGACCGAGGTCTACGGATATGCGCGGGCGCGGCGGGTGATCTGGGTGGGCACCATCGCGGTGCTGTTCCTGGCGTTGATGTCGTGGGTGGTAGTGGCGCTGCCGCCCGCGCCCGAATGGAAGAACCAGGCCGCCTATGAAGCGATTTTCGGGCAGGTGCCGCGGATCGTGTTCGCTTCGATCTGCGCCTTCTGGGCGGGAGAGTTCGTCAACAGCTATGTGCTGGCGCGGATGAAGGTCTGGACGCAGGGTCGGATGCTGTGGGCGCGCACGATCGGATCGACGATCTTCGGCGAGGGCGTGGACAGCGTGATCTTCTATCCGCTCGCGTTCCTGGCGGTGCCCTTCCTCGGGCTGGACGGCGCGCCGCCGATGTTCGTGCTCCAGCTGCTCGCCGCGCAATGGGCGCTCAAGGTCGGCTGGGAAGTGCTGCTGACGCCCGTCACCTATGCCGTGGTCAACTTCCTCAAGGCGAAGGAGGGCGTCGACATTTACGACGAGGGCACCGACTTCACGCCGTTCCGGACGCAGATATGAGCAACGTCGCGATCGTCTATCCGCCCGCGGTGATCAAGGGCTACAGCTGGCTGCAGAGTATCAAGATCTGGGTGATGCATCACGTCGGGCTCGAGAAGGACGCGCTGCACGTCTATTTCGCACTGACGCTGATGTTCGGCAGCGCATTGCTGTTCCGCTGGAGCCTGCGCAGCTGGAAGCCGGTGGCTTTGGTGTTCGTGGTCGCGGTGATCGGCGAGATCTGGGACATCCGCGACGGACTGCTGACCCGCGTGCCGCTGGTGGTGAGCCTCCCGTTCAGCGAGCACGATCTGTGGAACACGATGTTCTGGCCGATCGCAATATTGCTGCTGGCGCGGTTCAGCGATGTGTTTGGGGTGCGGGCGGAGGCGGAAGCGGAAGTAGCCGGAGCGGACGAAACGCCTAGCTGACCGCCTCCAGCAGCCCTTCGAACATCCGCCGTCCGTCGCTGCCGCCATGCGCCGCTTCGATGCGGCGTTCGGGGTGGGGCATCATGCCGAGGACGTTGCCCTGGCCGTTGAGCAGGCCTGCGATCTGGCGGGCCGATCCGTTGACGTCTTCGGCATAGCGCAGCGCGACGCGGCCTTCGCCTTCGATGCGGTCGAGCGTGTCGGCATCGGCGAAGTAATTGCCGTCATGGTGCGCGACGGGGATGACGATCTCTTCGCCAGCGTCGTAATTGCTGGTGAAGATCGACTGGCTGTTGCCGACGGTCAGCGCGACATCGCGGCAGACGAAATCGAGGCCCTCGTTGCGCATCAGCGCGCCGGGGAGGAGGCCGGTTTCGGTGAGGATCTGGAAGCCGTTACAGATGCCGAGCACGGGCACGCCGCGCTCCGCCGCCTCGATCACCGCCCGGACCACCGGCGAGCGCGCGGCGATGGCGCCGCAGCGGAGGTAATCGCCGTAGGAAAAGCCGCCGGGCAGCGCGATCAGGCCGATCCCGTCGGGGAGCGAAGCCTCGCCATGCCACACCATATGCGGCTTCACCCCGGTCACCTCCGCCAGCGCCACCGCGATGTCGCGATCGCAATTGGAGCCCGGGAAGACGATGACCGCGGTTTTCATCCCCGTTCGACCCGGTAATTCTCGATCACGGTGTTCGCCAGCAGCTTGCGGCACATCTCGTCGATCGCGGAGTCGCTGGTGTCGTCGGCCACGCTGAGCTCGAAGATCTTGCCCGCGCGGACGTCGTCGACGCCGCCGAAGCCCAGCCCGGCGAGGGCATGCTGGATGGCCTTGCCCTGCGGATCGAGCACGCCGTTCTTCAGGGTTACGATGATGCGTAGCTTCATGCCCCGCGCCTATGGCGATCCGGGGCCTCTGGGGCAATCAGAAATAGCGCGCCAGCGCAAATCGGAAGCGGAGGCGGTCGTTCGCAAAATAAGTGATTGGCGTATCGACCCGCGAGTAACTGGCGCTGACCTGTGGCGAGAAGCCGAGCAGCCGCCAGCGGCGGTTGCCGAGCGTGGCGCGGGCCGAATAGCGCCAGTCCTTGCGCGGTTCGAGTGAGAAGAGCGGCATCGGCGCGTCGAACTTCGCGCGGCTGGCAGTGCCGCTCAGGCCGAAACTGATCCCGTATGGCAGCTCGCCGCCGAAGCCGAGGGTGGCGCCGACTTCCACGCTCGAATAAGCGCCGGCCTTGAGCCAGTCGCGGCGGGCGAAGACGCCGCCCGAAGCGACGAGGGTGCGGGTGATGGCGCGCTCGTAGGTGGCGTAGGCGCCGGTCTGCCAGCCGTCATAGGCGTTATCGAACAAGGCGTTCGTGCGGCGGGCGTCGAGCTGGAAGCCGATCTGCTCGCGGCCGCTCAGCCGCACCTGGAACCCGGCCTTGCCGCCGATCTGGCGGCTGGCGACCTTGCCGCCATACCAGCGCTGCGCGCCGACCGCCTGGAGCGAGACGCTGGCGCGTTCGGAAAGGCGAAGCTCGGCGCCAGCCGCGCTCTGCGCCTGATAATCGTCATAGGCGGTGCCCGAGTAGTTGTTGCCGGCGCTGTCGAGGTCGATGATCGCCGAGACATGCTCGGCAACCGGCAGGCGCAGCCCGGCGGTGATCGATGCGGTCTGGCCGGTGCCCGACTTGGCCTGCGCCTGCGAATCGAGCGTGAGGGGCAGGGTGCCGCCGCCCCACAATATGTTGACCGTGTCCGATCCGGTGGCGTTGTTGATGTTGCTGTCGGGTGCGATGCCGAAATCCACGTCGAGCCGCCAGGCGCGGTGCGATCGGATCACGTCGCGGACGCGGCGGATGGTGCGGGCGACATCGTCGGGCAGGTCTTCGTCCTGCGCGGCGATCTTGAACTGACGGTCGGCGCTGGCGGTCTGGCCCATCGCCAGCATCTCGCGCGCCAGATCGAGGCGGACGCGGGTCTGCGAGGGATCGTCCGCCAGGATTTTCTTGTATTGCTTGGCAGCATCGGCGTGGAAGCCGGTGCCCGATGCGAGCATGCCGGTGAGATAGCGGGCCTCGAAGCGGTGCGTGGGAAGCTGGGCGAGCGCGGCGATCATCGGGCGCGCTTCGTCGAAACGCCGGGCTTCGATCAGTTTCTGCGCCTCGCCGGCGAGCTCGTCGGCGGTAAGCCGCGCCTTGCAGGTCTGCGCCGCGCACGTGTCGATCAGCGCGGTCGGCTGGGCGTCAGGCGCAGTTTGAGTCTGGGCGCTCGCCGCGGCGGGCGCCAGCAGCGCCGCCGCGAGGGCGAGCGCTGCGCGGAGCAGCCTCATTTCTTGCCTGTAAACGTGCCGAGGATGTCGATCCGCTGATCCGGCGTGCCGCCGACGATGCGGAAGCCGCCGCCGATTTCCTCGCCATTGGGGCCGAAGAAAGCGCCGTCGATGCTCGATCCGGCGATCACCAGGCTGTAGCGGCTGAGATCGGGGCGGAGGAAATAGGCGCTGGAGAAGGTGCCGGTGAAGCCGCCCTTGTTGACCAGGTCGATCGTCGCGCCCGAGAAGGCCTTGAAGGTCCAGCCGGCCGGAATGGCGAAATTACCGTTGGTGTTGGCATCCAGCGTCGGCGCCTTGACGAGGCCGGTAAACTCGCTGGCGACGGCGAAGGTGGCGAAATTGACGTCGGTCTTGTGGGTGCCCTCGATCCACTGGAAATAGGTGGGATTGGGCGAGACATCGTCGAGGCTCGGATTGAGCACCGCGGTGGCGACCATGCTGCCGGTGTAGCTGCCGGTTCCGGTGCGCGGCACGGACGAATTGGCGGTGCGCTCGCCGAATGCGAAGGCGGCGCGATCGAAGCTGTAGGCCTGCTTCAGATACAGCGGCAGCGTCGGATCGTCCTGCTCCTCGGTCGTGGTGATCTGATTGCGGACATAGCCGGCGAAGGTCACGTAGCGGGTCGTGGTGGTGCCGGGCTTCTGGTAAAAAAGGGTCTGGGTCGTCGAGGTATAGCCCTTGGTGCCGATCGCGTAGTTGGTGCCGTTGGCGATCGCGGTGCCCGAGCTGCTGCCCGACTGGAGATACTGGATGTCCGCCGACGTGAAGTTGGGAACGCCCGACTGGGGCTCGCGCGCGCCGCCGAAATTGGTGCGGTGGGCGGGATCTTGGAAGCGCGATGCCGTGGTGGAGACGATGCCGAGCGGACGGTTGATCGTCAGCTCGAAGATCGCGTCGCGCGGATTATAGGTGATGCTGATGCCGCTATCGCGCACCGTGTTCGCATCGCCGGCATAGAGCTGGCCGGACTGGCCGCTGCGATCCGAGCGGGTGCTGTATTCGAAATGCTGGACCGCGCCGATGCCTTCGTAGGTCTTGACCTCGGTCGGGTCGATGAAGGTGTGCGGCGTCGGCGTCGGCGTGCTGCCGCCGGCGGGCGGCGCTACGCTGCCGACGGTCTCGACGCCACCGCCACCGCCGCATGCCGCCAACAGAACCGCACTGGAAAGCGGCAGCCACTTGACCATCGTTCGCATCGGGAACCCCCTGAAAATCTGAACCGGAGGTACAAGGGGTTGGTTAAGAAGAACTTTATATGGGCGGCGGAACGGGCGAATTTTCGACGGCTGGGCGCGGGGCTAAGCGCGTGGGCGCGGCGGCGCGCTGGCGGATGGCGGCCGCGAGCGGGGCGAGCGCCGGGTGGCGGAACAGGATCGGGCCGATATAGCGCGCGCCGGCTTGGGTCAGATGCTCGCGGTCCTGACTGATCAGCTTTTCGCCAGGCGTGAAGACGGGAAGCTTGCCGTGCGCGTCGCCGAGCATCGCCAGCATATCGACATAGGCCGCGGCGGGCAGGGTGCGCTTTGCCGCCGCATTGGCGGCCAGGGCTTCGGCAGTGGGGGACACGCGCCAGTTGATGCGAGTGGCGTGCGGCAGCAGCATGATCGCGTTATTGTTCCATCCAAAGGACTTGCGGCCGATTATTATGATCGGAACTGAGGTTTTTGCGCGCAGCACCCCCCTATGTTCGGCGATGCAATGCACCTCGCGGGTGGTGAAGCGCGTCGCCAGCACGATGAAATCGGCGCGGGTGGCGTTGTCGAGCACGCGTGCAGGCAGGTGGCGGCAATCACCGACTTCGAACAGGCTGAGCGCCTTGGGATCGAGACTGCCGGTCTCCAGCCCCATGTTGATGAAATCGCGGCCGAACGAGTTGCCGATCACCAGCACGCGCACCCGATCCCGCACTTCGGGCAGTTGCGCGCCCCGGAAGCGCTCGGGCGCCATGTTGTAGGCGATATTCGCGCCGGGCTTCACCCGGCCCTCGTCGGCGGCGAGGATGGTCCAGTTGTTGTAGAAGCCCGAGGTAAAGTGGAAGGTCAGCCCTGCGCCAAGCACGATCAGGCTCGCGGCGGCGCACGCGATCAGCGTGGTGCGAGTCGAGATGCGGGTGCGGTCCCGGAACGGCCGCTCGACGAAGCGCCATGACAGCCAGGCGATCGCGAGCACCGGCACGATCAGCGCGAGCATCAGCCGCAGCCGCGGTTCCTCCAGGCTGGCAAGGCGGGTGAAGGCGAACACCGGCTGGTGAAAGAGGTAGGCGCTGTAGCTGATCAGGCCGATCCCGGCCAAAGGCGGCAGCGAGAGGAGCCTTCCGGCGGGGTCTCTGGTCCGTGCGAACAGCAGGAGAAGGCAAACGCCGGCGACCGGAACCAGCGTCCAGATCTCCGGGCCGGCCTGACCGTGCGTGAGGAACAGGGGCGCGACCGTCAGCGCCAGTCCCGCCATCGCGAGCGCCGCCGTACCCCGGCGATCCACCAGCGCCCGCAACCGCGCCTCGCCGAGCACCGCCAGCGCCCCCGCGCCCAGCTCCCATCCGCGCGAGAAGATCAGGAAGAAGTTGGCGCGCGGGGCATGGCTGGCGAAATACAGGCAAGCGAGGAAGCTCGCCACGGTGATCGCCGCGACTCCGATCGCCAGCCCGCGCGTCTTTCCCAGCCGCCATGCCGCCAGCATCAGCAGCGGCACCAGCAGATAATATTGCTCTTCGACGCCGAGGCTCCAACTGTGCATCAGCGGCTTGAGTTCGGTCTCGATCCCGAAATAGCCCGACGTGACCAGCAGCAGCACATTGTTGACGAACAGCGTGGTGGCGACGAGCGACTGGCCGAAATTCTCGAGATCGTCGGGCAAGTCGAGCAGCACCGCGAACGGAATGCACAGCAGCATCACCAGCATCAGCGCGGGAATGATCCGGCGGATGCGGCGCTCGTAGAAGCGCCAAATCGAGAAATCGCCTGCGGTAAGATCGCTCTGGAGGATACCGGTGATCAGATAGCCGCTGATCACGAAGAAGATGTCGACCCCCAGGAACCCGCCCGGCAGCCCCGGCAGTCCGGCATGATCGAGGATCACCGCCATCACCGCGATCGCGCGCAGGCCGTCGATCTCGGGCCGATAGGCAGCGGTACGGCTCATTTCGCGAGGCTCGGCAGCACGGCGAACGCCGGATCGCGGAAGATGATCTCGCCGACGTAGCGCGCGCCGGGCCTGGTGAGGTGATAGCGGTCCCAGCTGATCAGTTTCCGGTCGGGCGTGAACAGCGGCACGCGGCCGTCGGCATCCATCAGCATGCCCAGCATATCGACATAACGCTCGCCCGCGAAGGCGCGTTTGGCGAGGTCGTTGGTCACGATCTCGTCGCGGAGCGGCTTGGGCCGGAAGCCATAGCGCTGGGCGGGCGGCATCAAGGTCATCGGCGCGGCATTGGCCATGCCGAAGGATTTGGAGCCGAGGATGAGGATCGGCGCCTTGCTCACCGCGCGAAGCCGGGCGGCGAGGCGCGCGACGCACGGGATCATGCCCGGCGTCAGCCGGCTCGCCAGCACGATCGCATCGGCGCGGCTCGCGTTGCGGAGCGTGTCGGGGCCTGGCCTCGCCTTGCATTCCTTCTCGTCGGCATAGCTGATCGCATAGCCGTCGAGCCGGTGCGTTTCGCGCGCCATGTTGATGAAATCGCGCGCGAAGGACGCGCCGATCACCAGCACCCCGTGCCCCGGCTTCTCGGGCAGGGGCGCACCCAGTAAGTTGCGCGGCGCATTGTTATAGGCGACGTTGATCCGGCGGTCATAGCCGGAGTTCGGGTCGGCAAGCTCTGGCCAGCTGCTTCGCAATCCGTGTGAGAAGTACAGGCCAAGCCCAACCGCCAGCGCAACTATGCTGCCGGCGCTTACCGTGATCAGGAGGGCGCGCGTCGAAACCCGCGCCGGATCGCGGAACGGCTGCTCGACGAAGCGCCACGAGGCCCAGGCGCAGGTGAAGACGGGCACAATCAGCGCCGGGATCAGCCACGGGCTTGGCTCCTCGAGGCTGGCGAGACGGGCGAAGGCGAAGATCGGCTGGTGGAACAGGTACAGGCTGTAGCTGATCAGCCCGGTCCACACGAGCGGCGGCAGCGACAGCAACCGCGTCACCGGCCCGCCCGTCTCGGCGAACACCAGCAGCAGGCAGGCGCCGAGTACCGGCAGCGCAGACGGCCAGTCGGGCAATTTCATCTGCCAGCGGAACAGCAAGAGCGCCGCCACCACCATCGCCAGCCCGGCCAGCGCCAGCACCGCACGGGCAGGGGCCTTCACCGCCTGTCGCAGCCGCGCCTCGCTCAGTACCGCCAGCGCGCCCGCGCCCAATTCCCAGACCCGCGAGGTGATCAGGAAGAAATGCACATCGTCCCGGTGCGGCGCTAGCCAATGGCTCAGCAATGCGCTGATCACGCTCGCCACCGCGATGCCGATCCACACCGCCCGCAACTTGGCCGTCCGCCAGGCGAGCAGCAGCAGGACCGGAGCGAGCAGATAATATTGCTCCTCGACCCCCAGGCTCCAGCTGTGGAGCAGCGGCTTCATGTCCGCCGCTACGGCGAAATAGCTGGTGGTGCCGGCCAGCCGCACATTGTTGGCGAACACGGTCGTCGCCGCCAGCGATTGCCCGTAATCGTCGAGATCGGCGGGCATCATCAGCAATATCGCCGCGGGAACGGTCAGCAGCAGCATCAGCAGCAGCGCGGGCAGGATGCGCCGGGCGCGCCGCTCATAAAAATGCGCGAGCGAGAAGCGGCCTTCAGCCAGTTGATCGACGATAATTCTGGTAATCAGATACCCACTGATCACGAAGAAGATATCGACGCCGATGAACCCGCCCGGCAGCCACGGCATGCCGGCATGATCGAGGATCACCGCCAGCACCGCGATCGCGCGCAGGCCGTCAATCTCGGGCCGGTAACCGCCCTTCGCCGCCGTCAGCCCCCCCGAGCCGGGCATTCGGGCTTATTTGCCCCGGCGCTTGCGGTGGGTTTCGAGATCCAGGACGGCCGAGTCCACGCCTTCGGGGAAAAGCCCAAGACGGCGTGCAACTTCCTGATAAGCCTCGACTTCGCCGCCGAGGTCGCGGCGGAACCGGTCTTTATCGAGCTTCTCGTTGGTGGCGACGTCCCACAGGCGGCAGCCATCGGGGCTGATCTCGTCGGCCAGGATGATCCGGCTGAAATCATTATCGAAGATGCGGCCGAACTCGAGCTTGAAGTCGATCAGCTTGATGCCGACCCCGGCGAACAGGCCCGAGAGGAAATCGTTCACGCGGATCGCCATGTCGGCCATGTCGTGCAGTTCTTCCTGCGCGGCCCAGCCGAAGGCGAGGATATGCTCGTCGGTGACCATCGGGTCGCCGAGCGCATCGTCCTTGTAATAATATTCGATGATCGTGCGCGGCAGCGGCGTGCCTTCCTCAATCCCCAGCCGCTTGGCGAGCGATCCGGCGACGACGTTGCGCACAACCACTTCAATCGGAACGATCTCAACATGGCGAATGAGTTGCTCACGCATGTTCAGACGGCGAATGAAGTGCGTGGGGATGCCGATCCCGGCGAGCATCGTGAAGATATGCTCGCTGATCCGGTTGTTCAGCACGCCCTTGCCGCTGATCGTGCCCTTCTTCTGGGCGTTGAAGGCCGTCGCGTCGTCCTTGAAATACTGGATCAGCGTGCCCGGCTCGGGACCCTCATAGAGGATCTTGGCCTTGCCTTCGTAGATTTGGCGGCGGCGTGCCATGGTGGCGAAAACCCCTGAAAAGCGTGGCCCCGGCAGCGCGTTTTCGAGGCGCGCGAACCGGGGCGTGGAAGGAGAGGGCCTATATCGAAAGGGGTGCCGTCACGCAATCAGCGTTACGGCCTTCACGAGGGCGGAGTGTCCTGTTTCCGGCTGAGGCGGCGCAGCAGCCAGATGACCGGGAACAACAGCAGCAGCCACGGCAGCAGATAGATCGCCAACGTGAACAGGCCGCGCAGCCCGATCAGGAAAGTCGCCGCCGATCCTTCGGTCGCCTCGCCCAATTGCCCGCCGACGCTGCCCGCCGAGGTAGACGGCGCGGATGCGCTGTAGCGGATCTCGAAGTTGGACATGGCGACACGGCCCTGCAGCTCGGTCAGCCAGCCGCGCGCCTGATCCAGTTCCTCCTGCGCCTGGGCCACGCTGCGCTCGGCCGCGACCAGTTCCTCGACCTTGCCGTTGCGCTTGCGAAGGATATCGGTCAGCCGGCCGACCAGCACCTCGCGCTGGGCGATCCGCGCCTTGGCGTCGACAATGCTCTTGGAGACATCCTCGCCCTCGACATTGGTATCGGTGACGCGGCCGCCGGCGTCGGTGACCGCCTTGTTCAGCGCGGTCTGGAACACGCTCGCCTCGCTGGTGGCAACGCGGACGCGGAGCAGGGCGTCCCCGGTCACGTCCTGCCCGCCGACCCGCTCGAGCGCGAGCAACTGGCAGCGCGCCGGGCCCATCGCTTCGCAAAGCCCGCGGTGCGCGTCCTGGGTTTCGGCCATCTTGTCGCTCGGGAGCTTGTATCCGAGCTTATAGGCATAGGCGAGCTGGGGGATCGAGACGGGGACCTTCGTGGCCCCGCCATCCGCCGCCTTGGCGTCGGCGGCGGCGGCGGGCGCCTCCGCCGTTTCGCTTGTCGATTGCGAGCTGCTCGGGCCTGAGCCTTGCCCGCAACCGCTAACCAATAGTCCCGCCACCAATGCTGGAAGTATGCGCATTCGCCGTCTCCTTCTGAAGGAGCGCATATCCCACCATGTAAGGGGATATTAGTCAATATGTCTAAATTAGGGCGATATTGCCTTAATCATGTCACGATTGGAGCCTCCACAAGCGGTGTTTCTCCACCGCGGCGGGCGCGACGCCACAGGAAAATGCCGAGCGGCAGCAAAAAGCAGCGCCCAGGGCGCCAGATAGATCACCAGGGTCAGCAACGACTGGATTCCGATCAGAAATGCCGCGCCCGAATCCCGAGTCGCGTCGCCCAATTTGCTGCCGGAAGTGACGGGCGTAACCTGGCGCGCGGCGGCTTCGTAGCTGATCTCGAAGTCCGACATCGCCACGCGCCCGCGCAGTTCCTTGAGCCAGGCGATGGTCTGGTCGAGTTCCTCCTGCGCGGCGGCGACGCTGCGTTCGGCCTCGACTAGCTCGCCGACCGTGCCGCGGCGGGTGCGCAAAATCTCGGTCAGGCGCGCGACCAGCAGTTCGCGCTGGCGGATGCGGGCTTCGGCGTCGACGATCTCCTTCGATACGTCCTCGGCGGTGACGCTGGTCCCGACCGCGCGGCCGCCGGCGGCGGCGACGCTCTTGATCAGGGCATCGGAGAAGCGCCGGGCCTCGGCGCTGGCGACGCGGAGCTTGAGGCGGGCCTGGCTGGCGACGTCCTCCGATGCGCCGCGCGCCATCGCCATCAACTGGCATCGCGAGAGGCCCATCCGTTCGCAAAGCGCGCGGTGCGCCTCCTGCGCGGCGGCGATGCGATCGCCGGGGAGGCGGAAGCCGAGGTTGTAGGCGTAGGCGAGCTTGGGGATGCTGACTTCGACCGGGGCGATGGCGCCGACATCGGCCGCGTCGGAGTGCGTGGCGGCGGAATCGGCGGTGGCCTCGGTTGGCGGAGGCGGGACGGACATCGCCAGTGCGGGTGGTGCGGGCGCCGAGACCGGTGCCGGCGCGGACTGGACTGGCGATGCGCCTTCGTAGCTGGCGAGTGCCTCGGAACGGCTGAGGACGGGGCGATTCTGGCTGCCGACGATGAGGACCATCCCGAAGATCGCAGTCACCGCCAGCGCGGCCAGCACCGGAATCAGCCTTGCGCGACCCGCATGTTTCCTCTCCCTACCTAGTGATGGTATATTATCACATAAACCGAGCCGAGCAAGATGGGGTTGGGTCTCAGGCGGTATCGACATTCATTCCTCCCTCGCGAAGCGGGGGAGGGGAACCACGAAGTGGCGGAGGGGGCGTCGCCGCGGGGGCATCGCTCGCCGCTCTTTGATACCGTCGATCAGGCCGAAACCGCGTGCATCGCTACATGGGGCCATCGCCGCTGGAGCATGCGGACCGGTGTCAAGTTGGTGTCAACTTCCGAATGGGCGATTGCCGCCGGAATGTGCGGGCCAGTGTGATCTTCGTGTGACCTTCCGTTTCGCCAGATGCGCGCGGTGGAGTGATCGCCCGTTAGTGCCGTTGCTCTTCCTCGTGCTGGTCCGGACGATCGTCGTCGTCGCGGGAGAACCAGCGCTGGATCAGGTTGCGGTTGTCGCGCGGATCCTCGTCGTGATGGACCGGCGCGCGCTCGTCATGGCCGGCGGGGAGCATGCCGCCGCGGCCGTGGACGATCCAGCGGAGCACCACGATCAGCAGGAGCAGCAGGATCAGCCACGGGCCGACCGCCGCGAGGACCACCAGCAGGCGTGCGACCGAATTCTCGAGCGACGATCCGGCGTTGCGGAAATTGGCGTCGGCCGATCCGAGGCCGGTAAAGGCATTGCTCGATTCGTAGGTGATCAGCACTGGCGCGGTGGCGAGCGACTGGCCCTGGCTCGCCTCGACTTCGGTGATGGTGTCGAGTGCGCTCTGGATGCGCTGGGCGCGCAGCTTGGCCGAGGGATCGGTGACGGCGGCGTTGTTGGCGCTCTTGAGCTGGTCGCGCAGGCGATTGACCAGCGCAACGCTGCGCGCGGCGGTGGTCGAATCGGCGCCGGTGACTTCGGTATCGACCAGTACGCCGCCGGATCCGGTGACTGCGGTGGTGACGGCCTCGCCGTAATTGCGGGCGATCGCCGGATCGATCTTGAGCGTCAGCACCGCGCGGATCTGGTTCGATTCATCGACGCGGTAGCGCATAGCGAGGATACGGCAGCGCGCCGGGGCGAGCCGGTCGCAGGCGTCGGCATTGGATTGCAGGACCGCCTTCAACTTGTCGCCCGGCAGGCGATAGGCGTAGCGATAGTCGAAGCCCGAGTTGGTGCTGGCGAAGCCGTCAACGCCCTCGGAAGCGCTCGTGAGACCGCCCGCCTTGGGTTGCCCGCCCGGCGCGCCGCCCGTATCGCATCCCGCGAGCAGCAGAACCGCCACCAATGCCGCCAAGACTCGCATCAAATCCTCCCTGGAAGAGCCCCGTGTTTAGCGGAGATTTAACCAAGCCCCAACTCCGGCTTGCGGGGCCTGTTCCGTTTCGGGAAGATGCGTGCGGAGCCGTCGTTATGGCCGGTGACGCCGCGCGGGTAAGCGCTTCGCCCATGCATTCTTGAACATATAGGCCAGCTTGTCGATCGCCCGGCCGATCGCGTCGCTCATTACCATATGATTTTCGCCCCAGAAGCGGCCCTCGAATTCATCGCGCATTGGTCTTCTCCTTGTTGCTCCGGGGCCGATGTGGTGCAGGGCGCGGCGGTCGGCCAACAAATCGTTGGACGGAAGTTATAAGCTGCACTTATATGGAGTAATGCGCCGCCTTCCGCCTCTGGCCGCCGTTCGCGTGTTCGAAGCCGCCGCGCGGCATGGCAATTTCACCCGCGCCGCCGAGGAGCTGGGCATGACCCAGGCGGCGGTGAGCTATCAGATGAAGCTGCTCGAGGAGCGGCTGGGCGCGGCATTGTTCGCGCGGAGCGGGCGCGGGATCGTGCTCACTGATCACGGCCGGCGGATCGCGCCGCAAGTGACGCAAGCGTTCGATACGATGGGCGAGGCGTTCGCGGCGGTGCGGACCGAGAGCGAATCGGTGCTGACGATCACCGCGCCGCGCACCTTCGCGACCAATTGGCTGGCGGCCCGGCTCGGATCGTTCCAGCTGGCGCGGCCCGATCTGGCGGTGCGGCTCGACGTTTCGGACACGATGACCGACTTCGCATCGGGCGAGTTCGATCTCGCGATCCGGGGCGCGCCGCGGGTGACGCCGGGGCTGGTGGGGCATTTCCTGATGCGGATGCCGATGGTGCCGCTGGCGAACCCGGCGTTCCTGGCCAATTATCCGCCGGTTACCGGGCCGGAAGATCTGCTCAAAATCCCGCGGCTTTCGCCCGGCGACGATTGGTGGGACCTGTGGTTCGAAACCGCGACCGAGGGCGGGCGATCCTCGAGCGAGCAGCCCGCGGTCCGCTTCGATTCGCAGGTGCTCGACGGAAATGCCGCGATCGCCGGGCACGGCGTGGCGATCCTGAGCCCGCCGATGTGGCAGACCGCGATGGCGGCCGGGCTGCTAGTGCCGGTGAGCACCCACATCGCCTGGTATCACAACAGCTTCTGGCTGGTGTATCCGGAGCATAAGCGCAATCTTGCTAAAGTTCGCGCCTTCCGCGAGTGGCTGAACGCCGGCATCGCCGCCTCGCTCGGGGACGATCCGTACGGCGCTTTGGAGCCGGCTGGCTGAAAACTGTGGACAATCGCCCGTGCCGATCGTCGCCCGTCTCGCAACCCGGCGAAGGCGCTGCTAGGGCGAACATAATGGCACTCGACACCGACATTCCCGAACCCACCGACGTTCCCTTCGATAGCGCGCTTTCGGAGCGGTATCTGGTCTATGCGATGTCGACGATCACCGCGCGGTCGCTGCCCGATGTGCGCGATGGCCTGAAGCCTGTTCACAGGCGTCTTCTTTGGGCGATGCGGCTGCTGAAGCTTGATCCCGCGTCGGGCTACAAGAAATGCGCGCGCGTCGTCGGCGACGTGATAGGCAAATATCATCCGCACGGCGATCAGTCGGTGTACGACGCGATGGTCCGCCTCGCGCAGACCTTTTCGCTGCGCTATCCGCTGGTCGACGGGCAGGGCAATTTCGGCAACATCGATGGCGATAACGCCGCCGCCTATCGCTACACCGAGGCGCGGCTGACGCAGGTCGCGATCGACCTGATGGACGGGCTCGACGAGAGCGCGACGGATTTCCGCCAGACCTACAACAACGAGGACGAAGAGCCAGAGCTGTTCCCGGGCATGTTCCCCAATCTGCTGGCGAACGGCGCGGCGGGGATCGCGGTGGGCATGGCGACCAACATCCCGCCGCACAACGCCGCCGAACTGCTGGATGCCGCGATCGAGCTGATCGACAATCCCGACTACGACGTATTGCAGAAGGTGAAGGGTCCCGATCTGCCGACCGGCGGGATCATCGTCGATTCGCCGGCTTCGATCCGGGAGAGTTATGCCACCGGGCGCGGCAGCTTCCGGGTGCGGGCCAAATGGCATCAGGAGGATCAGGGACGTGGCACCTGGATCGCGGTGGTCACCGAGATTCCGTATGGCGTGCAGAAAGGCAAGTTGATCGAGAATATCGCGGCGCTGATCAACGACAAGAAGCTGCCTATCCTCGCCGACGTCCGCGACGAATCCGCCGAGGACATCCGCATCGTCCTCGAGCCGCGCACCGGCAAGGTCGATCCCGCGACGCTGATGGAGAGCCTGTTCCGCTTGTCGGAGCTCGAAAGCCGCGTCCCGCTCAACCTCAACGTGCTCGACAAGCTGCATACGCCGCGGGTGATGAGTCTCCGCGAGGCGCTGGCTGCGTGGGTCGAGCATTGCTTCGTGGTGCTGACGCGCCGCTCGCAGCACCGCCTCGACAAGATCGCCGACCGGCTGGAGCTGCTCACCGGCTACATCATCGCCTTCCTCAATCTCGACCGCGTGATCGAGATCATCCGCACCGAGGATGAGCCAAAGCCCGTGATGATCGCCGAGTTCGATTTGAACGACCGCCAGGCCGAGGCGATCCTCAACATGCGGCTGCGCTCGCTCCGGCGGCTCGAGGAGATGGAACTGCGCAAGGAGCAGGAAAAACTCCTGAAGGAGAAGGCCGAGCTCGACTTGTTGCTTTCCAGCGACGCCCGTCAGCGGACGCGGATGAAGCGCGACCTGGGCAAGGTGCGCGACCGCTACAGCGAGGAAACTGTGCTGGGCAAACGCCGGACCGCGATCGAGGAAGCCGGGCCGACGATAGAGATCCCGCTGGAAGCGATGATTGAGCGCGAGCCGATTACGGTGATCCTGTCGCAGCGCGGCTGGATCCGGGCGATGAAGGGGCATGTCGAACTGGCTTCGGCGGAGACGCTGAAGTTCAAGGAAGGCGACGGGCCGCTCTACGCCTTCCATGCCCAGACGACCGACAAGCTATTGCTCGCGGCGGATAACGGGCGGTTCTACACGCTGGGCGGGGATAAATTGCCCGGCGGGCGCGGCTTTGGCGAGCCGGTGCGGCTGATGATCGATCTGGATGGCGAGCGGGCGATTGTCGGGCTGATGCCGGCGAGCGTTTCGGCGCGGCTGCTGGTCGCGGCGAGCGACGGGCGCGGCTTCGTCGTCAAGACCGAGGACGTCATTGCCGAGACACGCAAGGGCAAGCAGATCGTCACGCCGCGCCCCGGCGCGCATCTGATGATCGTGCGGCCGATTGCTGCCGAGGACGATGCGGTTGCGGCGATCGGCGACAACCGCAAATTGCTGGTGTTTCCCCTTTCCGAAGTCGCCGAAATGGCGCGCGGGCAGGGGGTGCAATTGCAGCGCTATCGCGATGGCGGGCTGGCCGATGCGCGGACAATCCGCATGGTCGATGGCCTGAGCTGGGCGATGGGCGGTGACACCGGACGCACGCGGACCGAGAGCGATCTGACCCGCTGGCGGGTGGCGCGCGGCGCCGCCGGGCAGATGGCGCCGACGGGGTTTCCGCGCGACAATCGCTTCTGACGGGCGGTTTCGACCGCGCAAGCCACCGTTCCGGCCGTAATTACCGTTGCTTCAGACGGTCTTAACCAAATCCGGCTAGCCCGGATTCGATGGGGTTTATCCGAGCCAAACCGGCCCGTTCCGAAACCGCGCCGCACGAGCTGCCGGCGCTGGATCAGCGCACCCAGCGTCCGGGGGCGACGGCGCTGCTGCTCGACCTGCTGCCGGTGCCTGCCGCAATCGTGGAATTGACCGGGCGGACCTTCGTTTTCGACGCGGTGAACCGGCCATTCCGGCTCGCCGGGCTGGGCACCACTGCAGGGGAATCGCCGCTGGTCCGCTTGCTTGGGCCGCAGCTTCGCCGCTTCCTCGAATCGAACGACACGCATCAGGAGATCGCCTGGCAATTCGGCGACGAGGTGGATTGCCGCTATTTTCGGGTGATGTTCGCCAGGCGCGCCGACAAGAAATCGCACACACGCTGCATGGTCACCTTGGTCGACCAGACTGCCGAATTGCGCACCGAACACAGCCTGCGCCGCGAGATGGCGACGGACAGCCTGACCGGCCTGCCGAACCGATCGGGGTTCAGCGACGAGGTCGAGGACGCGGTAAAACCCGACAATCGCGGCGATTACGCCGTGCTGGTGGTCAATCTCGACCGGTTCAGCCGGGTCAATGCGTGCCTGGGCGGCCTGGCGGGCGACGAACTGCTGATCTCGGTCGCGCGCCGGCTGAAGGGTGCGCTTCGGGGCCGCGACATATTGGCACGGATGAACGGCGACGAGTTCGGGGTGCTGCTGTTCCTCGACGAGGGGCCGACCGATGCGCTGCACGTCGCCAAGCGGATCGAGGCGGCGCTGGCCAATCCGTTCCGGCTTTCCGATTTCGAGATCCGCGTCGATTGCTCGGTGGGCATCGCGCTGGGTTCCGACAATGACGGCGATCCCGAGGATCTGGTTCGCAACGCCCAGTTCGCGGTGAAGCGCGCGAAGAAGAGCGGGCGCACCGAAGTGTATCACACCCGCGCGTTCGACATTGCCCGCGAGCAATTCGGCATGGAGACCGAGCTCCGCCGCGCGATCGATGGCGGGGCGCTCACGCTGAGCTTCCAGCCGATCTGCGATCTTTCGAGCGGACGGATCACCTCGTTCGAGGCGCTGGCGCGGTGGACCAATGAGGACGGGGTGAAGCTTTCGCCCGACGACTTCATTCCGGTTGCCGAGGAATCGGGACTGATCGTTCCGCTTGGCCGCTGGGCGATGGACGAGGCGGCGAAGACGATTGCGGCGTGGGATTTCGCGGCCGGGGGCGATTGCGGGGTCAAGGTCGCGGTTAATCTGTCGGCGATCCAGCTGCAGCGCGATCAGATACCGGCGATGGTGAAGGCGGCGCTCGACCGGCATAAGGTTGCGGGCGACCGGCTGACGCTGGAATTGACCGAGAGCGCGATCGTCACCGATCCGGACCGTATCGCCCAGACGATGAAGGCGCTGAAGGATCTCGGCACGACGCTGGCGATGGACGATTTCGGCACCGGCTATTCGAACCTCGCGTATCTCCAGAAGCTGCCGATCGACTTGCTCAAGATCGACCGCAGCTTCGTCTCCGGCATGCTGGCCGACCGCGACAAGATCGCGATCGTCCGCGCCATTCTGTCGCTGGCGCAGGCGCTGGGAATGCAGACCACCGCCGAGGGCATCGAGACCAACGAGCTGGCGCAGACGCTGGCGGCGCTGGGCTGCACCTATGGGCAGGGCTTCCTCTATGCGCGTCCGCTCGAGAAGGACGACGCCTACCGCTATCTGACCGAGCGCAGCGCCTGAGCGATCAGTTCGGGCTTCTGGAAATGCACGAGCCGGCCCGCGTCCGGCACGATCACCACCGAGCAGCCCGGCCAAGCGGCCTGCAGGCGCGGGAGCGAATCCGCCGCACTGTACAAAGGGTCCTGCGATCCGCAGACGATCGTTATCATCGAGCCATCGGGGATGGGGTCGGCTACCTCGAACGGCTCGGTCGCCACCACAGCGCGAAAGCCGGCGGCGCCCTGCAACGCGGCCTGTTGCGACGCCTGGACATACGCGGCGCGCACTTCGGGATCGCTGAGCACCGCGCGATCCGCCTCGCTCGATTCGAGCGAGCGCAGCACCAGCCGCTCGACGATTCCGGCAGAGGCGTTGCGCCCGAGATAGCTGGCGAGGGCGCCGGTAAGCCACGGCTTGCCATAGACCAGACCCTTGACTGTCCCGGTCAGGCCCACGCGCCGCCGATCCGCGCCGGACGGCGGCTCGGGATTGATCACCACCGCGCGCTGGATCCGGTGCCCCCAGCGCGCGGCGAAGCGCGACAGCACCATCGTCCCGCCGCGCGCGAGGATGCAGGCGCGCTCAAGCTCGAGCGTATCGAGAATGTCCGCCAGATCCTGCGCCGATTGCGCGAGATAATCGCCTTCGACCATCGCCGAGAGGCCGAAGCCGGGGCGATCGAGCGCGATCGGGCGGATGCCGTGGACTTGCAGCGCGCGGATGAAGGACAAGGGGTTGTGCCGGCTGGTCGTGGCGGTGTGGAGGATCAGCACGGGAAGTGCGCCCTTGGGGCCGTGATCGACCACGGCGATCCGCCCGGGCCTGCCGATGCGGGGGACCAGGCGGAGCGGCTCGGCGGTGGGCGTGACGCTGGTCTTCTCGACGCTGGTCGCGCGGACGATGCGGGCGAGGATGCGGACTTCGTTGATCAGGACCGAGAGCGCGGCGACGGTGGGGACCTGCAGCGCCGCGAACACCGCCTTGAGTTCGGTCTTGACGATGTGCTCGGAGATATGGAGCGCGATTTCGGCATCGCGGCGGCTGCCGCCGTCGGTGACGATGATCGCGATTTGCGCCTGACGCATGGTGATCTGGAACAGGTCGATCAGCGTGGCGATGAGGGTAGGCTGGGGTATCGCCTCGCCGGTCTGGAGCGATACCCACAGGCCGACCAGCTCGCCCTGACGGCGGACCCCGGCCTTGCGCATCGCCGATTTGGTGAGCTTGCGCGCGGTTTCATAGCCGACGCCCGCGCATTGGGCGGCGCTGCGCAGGTCACCGGTCTGCACCAGTCCGGCGGCGACGCGGGCTTCGGGATCGGTGAGACCGAACAGGCGGGCGGCCTCGGTTGTGGCGGGAACGGTGGTGGAGGCCATACAGGCGAGCACCGCGTAGCGCGCGCCGCTTGGCTGGCGGAAGGGATCGGCGAGTGGCCAATCCTTGGCGGCTTCGCGGACGACTGCCGCCACCGGGACGGTTCGGCCGTCCGCGCCGGACAGGAGCGATACTCGCGCTTCGTGCCGGGCCGGAAGCCGATCCAGCCGTGCGCCGATGCCGGGCTGGAAGCCTTCGCCGGCGAACAGCACGACGCCGTCCTCGTCGCAATGTGCCAAGGCAAAGCCGCCGGGGTTGAGGAAGGCGGGGCCGGCACCCGTGGCTTCGTCGGGCGCGGTGGCATTGGGGCCGACCGTGGCGACGAGGTCCGCGGGCAGTTCGGTGGGCGATGCCGATCCGTTGGGGATGTGCTTCGCCATCGGCGGTCAGGACCGGCCGGTTGCTTGCGCCACCACGGCATCGGCGATCGCTTCGGCGCGGGCGGCATCGGGGAAGCCCTCGGCGACCCATCGGCTTTCGGCTTCGTGCAGCAGGCGGGCAACGTCCGGGCCGGCCTTGATCCCGCGCGCGACGATGGCGCCGCCGGTTAGCGGGAAGCGGGGCCGGGTCCAGTGCTGGACTTCGAGTTCGGCCAGCGGGCGATCTGAGAGCAACAGGCGATCGACCGCGCTCTCCACGCCGGCATGGTAGGCGAGGGCGTGGGCATTGCCTTCGGGCGCCAGCTTTGCGGCGTCGAGACGGCGGCGCTGGAGCCGGGAGAATTTGAGGCGCGCGCCGACGGGGTCAGTGGTCCCGGGCGGCAGGAGCGCGGCGAGGCGGCGGATCGGATCGGGGGCGATGCCGGTTTCGGTTTCGCGCGCGGCCAGATGCGCGAGCGGCCCGGCGTCGGTGATTTCGGGGAGGACGGGGGCGAAGATACCGCGTTCGATCATCATCGCGACCACATGGACCGCATCTTTCGCCACCAGCAGCTTGAGCAGCTCGTCGGCGATACGTTCGCGGCTTAGCGCCATCAGGTCCTTGGCGCGGCTCCTGCAGGCTTCCAGCGCGGCAGGATCCGCAACTTCGCCGAAGCGGGCGAGGAACCGGAAGAAGCGGAGGATGCGCAGATGATCCTCGGCGATGCGCTGGAGCGGATCGCCGATGAAGCGGACATGGCGGGCTTCGAGATCGGCCTGGCCGCCGAAATAGTCGAAGATTTCGCCGGTGCGCGTGTCCGCGTAGAGCGCATTCATGGTGAAATCGCGCCGGGCGGCATCCTCGCGCCAATCGTCGGTGAAGGCGACGGTGGCGTGGCGGCCATCGGTCTCGACATCGCGGCGCAGGGTGGTGACTTCGACCGGCCCGGATTCGATGACTGCGGTCACTGTGCCATGCTTGAGGCCGGTGGGCACCACCTTGATGCCCGCGCGCTTGAGCAGATCGACGACATCCTCGGGCTTGTGGCGGGTGGCCACATCGACGTCGGCCACGTCGAGCCCGAGCAGGGTGTCGCGCACCGCGCCACCGACGAATCGTGCTTCGCCGCTACCGAGAACTTCGGCCAGACGGTCGAGTCCCGCGCGGTGGCGCCAGGGCGCGTCGGGAAGGATCATGCCGACCATCGCAGCCGCCGCGAGAGATTGACGATCATCGCCGCGGTCGCGCCCCAGATGCGGCGTTCGCCCCACATGATCTCGTAATAGTGACGCATCGCGCCTTGATACTCGACCGACGCTTCGGTGTGATTGGCTTCGTCGAGCAGGAAGCTGAGCGGGACTTCGAAGACGTCGGCGACTTCGGCTTCGGCGGGAACATAGGCGAGGTCAGGGGCGACGACGCCGATCACCGGGGTCACGCAATAGCCGGTGACGGTGCGGTAGCGGTCGCCGATGCCGACGACGTGGACGGCGGCGCGGGGCAGGGCGATCTCCTCCTCGGCTTCGCGGAGCGCGGCGGCGATCGGGCCATCGTCCTCGGGATCGATCCGGCCGCCGGGGAAGGCAACCTGTCCGGCATGGCGGCGCATCGTATCGGGACGCAGGGTGAGGATCACGCCGGGATCGGTGCGGTCGGTAACGGCGACCAGCACGGCGGCGGGATGGGTCCCTTCCTCGGGATCGAAATCGTGATGGTCGCCGGTGAGCAGGATCGGCTCATGCGCGATTTCGAGCGCGGCGCGGAGACGATCGGCGAGATTCACGTTTTTGTCTCGGTAGCTTGGGGCTCCAGCGCGAAGAAGGCGCCGTTGCTCCACACGCCGGGGGGCGTGCTGCCGTTTGCGAGGGCGATCTGGGCGAGCTCGTAATAGACGTTGCGCGAGACCAAAGCCTCCAGGCCGCGGCGGACGTGGAGATAGGGGCGGGGGCCGGCTTCGGTTTCCTTGGCTTCGAACCGCAAGGCATGTTCGGGGCCGGCGGTGACGAGTTCGTCAGTGTTGAGGCGGAAGGCGAGCTTCATCGCCTCGCCTTCGCCCTCGGCCTTCATTTCGATCGCCTGGAAGGGCGCGTCCTCGACTTCGATGCTCAGTTTCTCGACCGGGGTGACCAGCACGAACGATCCGTCGGGCTCGCGGCGGAGAATCGTCGAGAAGAGCCTGACCATCGGCAGGCGCCCGATCGGCGAGCCCATGTGAAACCAGGTGCCGTCGCGGGCGATGCGCATATCGCTGTCGCCGCAATGATCGGGATTCCAGCTTTCGACTGGGGGGCGCCGATTCTCCGCCGCCAGCCGCGCGATCTCGGCGAGCGACAGGCTGGCGAAATCAGGGGGCGGCGGCATGGGCATCGCGGACTCGTTAGGCCAGCGCGGGGGCTAGCGCAAAGGGCGTCAGGCCGGCTGGAGGATATAGGGGCCGAGCGCGCCCGCGCAGTCCGGCACACCGTTGCCGCGCGCGAGCAGGCGACGCGGCTCGAACGGACCCGGGAGGCGCCAGCCGCCGGTCTTGTCCGCGACAAAGCCGAAGAAGCGGCCATAATATTCGGGATCGCCGATCAGCATCAGCGGCGCATCGCCCGCGGCCTCGAGCATTTTTTCCATCAGCGCGCGGCCGATGCCCTCCTGCTGCCAGTGCGGCTCGACCGCTACCGGGCCGACCATCACCATCGGAGTCGATCCGGTCCCAGGTTCCTTGGCATCGCAGGCGAGCGCGACCGGCCAGCACTGGATCGTCCCCGCCAGCGTCTCGTCTTCGTGAAGCGCCGCGAAGCTGAGCTCCGGAATGGGGGCGGTGCCGAGGCGAATCCGGTATGCGGTGCGGCCGCGGCGATCGGCTCCGAACGCGCGGTCGAGCAATGCGTCGACGGCTTGCGGATCGATCTGGGCGAGCGGCACCAACTTGTTCACGGGCGTTCCAATCTAGCGGGGCGGGCGCTTTAGCCGCCACGCAAGCTGGCGCAAGGCTGAATCGCCTTCCTCGCCGGGCGGCTTCTGCTATGGGCGCGGTCCTGTTTTTCCGAAAGGCCGACCAAGTGCCCGTTCCGCCCGATCTTCTCCAGCTGCAGGTGCACGACCTTGAAGTGGCGGTGTTGACCGGCATCTATTCCGAGGAAACGCACCTGCCGCAGCCGCTGCGGATATCGGTGACGGCCGACGTGACCCTGCCCGAGCGATTCGCGCCCGATACGCCGCTGAGCGCCTCGAAAAACTATATGGACCTCAAGAACGCCGCGACCATCGCGCTGCCGCAGGGGGTGCATTTCAAGCTGGTCGAGGCGGTGGCCGAGCATATTTGCGAGACCTTGTTCGTCTCCGATGCGCGGGTGACGCGAGTCGAGGTGCGAATCATCAAGCTGGCGATCGCCGAGCACGGCGAATCGATTGGCGTCACTTTGGTTCGAAACCGCAAGTAACCGAGTCGTTTTTCCTAGCGGCAGGCGCCGAGCCCGCGGCGAACCACCGCATAATCCTCATGCGCGATGCTGGCGTTGGCGGGACTCTCCGATTCGAGCGCCGAGGGCGGCAGCTGGGCGGGGAGGCCGCAGGCGAGGCGATACCAGAGCAACGTGTCCCTGGCCGGCGCACCCGCCGATTCGTCGACGATATCGCCCATCGATACCGACCAGCGCGGTTGCTCGCCTGGGCGGCGCAGCACCTGAAGCGAGATCGGCAGATTGGTCGCGGTGGTCAGGAAAATCTGGGTTTCGCCCTCGCCGGGGAGCGATCCGGGGACGTGGAAGGCGTTGCCGATGCCGGTGACCGCGGGCGGCGCGTCCGCCGCGAGGACTTCGCGGGTGATGCCGCGGACCTGCGCGTCGAGTTCGGGCGCCCAGGCGCGCTGGCCGTCCGCACCGGTGAGCTGGATCTGATCGGGGTGACCGGGAATCGGCCGGGCGAACAGCAATACGCGCATTTTCTTGAGCTTGGGCGGCTTGCCTTTCGCGTCCAGCGCGACGTCCGCGAGATAGGCGATCCGCGCCGGCATGGCGTTGCTGCCGCGAATCAGCGCGAGGACATCGGCCTCTATATAGAAGCGCGCGCGTCCCGGAGTGAGACCGGGCGCTTCGGCGTCCTTGACCCGGCTTGCGCCGCGCACGCGGGCATCGATGATCGTCGGGGCGCCGAGAATCTGGCCGGCGATAGTGGCGTAACCGGGAGCGGAAACCGGCGATTCCGCCGCGATTCGCGGCGTTTGCGCGGTGACCGGGAGCGGGGCCGCCAAGGCCGCCACGCAACAAAATGTCAGTGCAGGGATACGCATCATAGGCCTCAGCGTTACTGGATTGTGCCGTTCTTAAACAGAAATAATTCTGGGACAGGAGGGCAGTTCGTTGGAAAGATCCGACAAAGGGTTTGCGTACCCAAGGTCGCCGCGATAGAGACTCGCCCTCCGCCGAGGGACGCCATTGGCGCACGGTGGACGGGTTTGTGCGTGGCTAGCGTGCGGGCTCGCGAACGGGATAGAGGAGTTAGGTTGCCGAATGGCTTACGCTGACCGGAATGTAGGTGGCAGCCGAATCGTCGCGATTGTTATCGTCGCGCTGATCGTCGCTGGCATGGGATACGCCTTTGTCACCGGGCTCGCGTACAAGTACGTGAAGAAGAAGATGGAGGACCTTAACGCGTTCGACGTTAAGGATCCGCCGCCGCCGCCGGAGGAAAAACCGCCTCCCCCGCCGCCAGACACGCCTGTGCCGCCGCCGCCCGTCTATTCGCCGCCGGCGATCGTGCAGACGCAGCAGGTCGTCGTGCCGCAGATCGTCACCCAGAACGTGGTCGTCACGCCCGAGCCCAAGCCCGAGCCGAAGCCCGAGCCCAAGCCCGAGCCGAAGCCCGAGCCGCCCAGGATCGCAAAGCCGCTTCAGCCGAAGGGCCAGGGCAGCTGGGTTACCAATGACGACTATCCGCCGGCCGCGCTGCGCGGCGAGCAGCAGGGAACCACCCGGTTTACGCTGTCCGTCGATGCGAGCGGGCGCGTGACCAACTGCACGATCACGGGATCGAGCGGATCGGCGTTGCTCGACACCACTGCCTGCAACCTGCTCAAGCGCCGTGCCCGTTTCGGCCCGGCCGAGGACGCAAGCGGCAACAAGATACCCGCGACCTATGCGAACCGATTCCGTTGGGAGATCCCCAAGGATTGATTGAGCGCTGTCGGGGATCCGCCCGAAGCGCCGCCAGGGAACACGAAGCGATCAATTTTTAGAGGAAAGAACCGAACATGCTGACCACCATTCTCGCCGCAGGTGCCGCGGTACCCAAGGAAAACCCGTACGGCCTCATTCCTGCGCTCCGCGAGGGTGGCCTTATTTCGCAGACCGTTTTCGGCATTCTCGTGCTGATGCTGTTCTTCTCGCTCTACATCCTCTTCACGAAGCTCTTCGAGCAGCAGAAGATCCTGGGCCAGGCGAAGCGCGTCCGCGCGACCTTCTGGAATGCCAACAGCCTGCGGGAGGGCGCCGCGAAGCTCGAGAAGAACTCGGCCTATCGCCAGCTCGTCGATGACGGCCTGGCCGCGCAGGAGCAGCATGCCCAGCTGACCGATCCGGTCGAGGCGCATGACTGGCTGCACGGCTCGCTCCAGCGCTCGGAAGATTCGATCAACTCGCAGCTCAAGGGCGGCATGTCGTTTGTCGCTACCGTGGGTTCGACCGCGCCGTTCATCGGCCTGTTCGGTACGGTTATCGGCATCATCCGCGCGCTGGTGAAGATCGGTGCGGCCGGTCAGGCTTCGATCGACGCCGTCGCCGGCCCGGTCGGTGAAGCGCTGATCATGACCGCCGTCGGTCTCGCGGTCGCGGTTCCGGCCGTGCTTGCCTATAACTGGCTGCAGGCGCGCAATCGCAAGATCGCCGAAGACCTGCATTCGTTCTCGAACGACGTGCTGGGCTATCTCGCTTCGAACGGTGCGGTTCGTCCGGCCGCGAAGGGCGTCAAGGCCAAGGCTCCGCCGGCAGCGACCACCGCTCCGCGCACCTGAGATGACAGGGGCTGCGCGCCGTGTGGCGCGTGGCCCCGCCCGCCGCAGCGTTAGGCCTACGGCGATCAATGCGTAGAGAATAGGATAGCGCGCAATGTCGATGAGTGTAGGCGGAGATTCATCCGCTGATGCCCCGATGTCAGACATCAACACCACGCCCCTCGTGGACGTGATGCTGGTGCTCCTGATCATCTTCCTGATCACGGTGCCGGTCGTTACCCAGCAGATTGAGCTGAAGCTGCCGAAGGTGCAGTTCGAGCCGACGATCACCAAGCCCGAGAACGTCTCGCTCCAGGTGCGCGGCAATGCGAGCGGCTGTGAGGTCTATTGGGGCATGACCCGGGTCGGTCCGGACGAACTGCTCAACAAGGCCGTCAAGAAGCTGAAGGACGAGATCGATCGCCAGGGCGGCCCGGCCGCGGCTGGCCTCGAGCTTCCGGAAGTGCATATCCGCGGCGACATCAACACGCCGTATAGCTGCATCGGGGGCGCCATCTTCACGATGCAGATGGCCGGTTTCGTCAAGGTCGGCTTCATTTCCGAGCCAGAGGCCGGTACCGCTACGGTCCGCCTCTGATGCGCGCCGCTTTCAAGGAGTTCGCCACATGGCAATGAGTGCTGCCAAGAGCGATGACGGCCCGATGATGGAGATCAACACGACGCCGTTGATCGACGTCATGCTGGTGCTGCTCATCATGATCATCATGACCATCCCGATCCAGACGCACGCCGTGAAGATCGATCTGCCGCAACAGACGCCTCCGACCGACGTGGTCGTGAAGCCGGACAAGAACAAGGTCTACATCGACCCGCAGGGCCAGATCTTCTGGAACAGCGAGATCGTCGATGAAGTCCGGTTGCAGCAGTATCTGGAGCAGACCAAGCAACTCGCGGTCGAGCCAGAACTGCACTTCCAGCCCGATCCGGCGGCGCGATACGAAGTGGTCGACAAGGTTCTTGCGGTCATCAAGCGTGCGAACGTCACGAAGCTGGGCTTCGTCGGCAATGAGCAGTATCGCAACGCTTTCTGATCGAGACCTTACGGATCGGCGCGCGCAGGCGTCTGGTTCCAAAAAATGAGAGGCGGCCCTAGGGTCGCCTCTTTTTTTGTGCGGGCATGTCTATGCAAAAGCGTCCATTGCGGATGACGTAAATCTCTCTTGTGTCCGCGGATGAGAGGGGGACCCGCGCAAGCGTCGCGAGGGGCATTCGACCTGCCGCGAAGAAGACCTTCACCCAGCCTGCGGGTGAAAACGCCCCGCACGGTCATGCCAGGGCATGTCCGACCCGATGCTCCGTGAAGTCGGGAGAAGGCCAAGCAGCAGCGCGTTGCATCGATACCACCGTCTTCTCGCGCACCGTGCGCGCCCGGCGCCGGCAATTGCTTAGGACCGGCGAAATGCCTTTGCACAGGACACCGCGATCTCAGGCTTGCGCATGTATTGTTATACTGTAACATAGCCTGTGAGTTCTATCGTAAGGAGTGGACGCGATGGCGATGACCGCAGCAAGCAGCAGCGAAGGCCCGATGATGGAGATCAACACGACGCCGCTGATCGACGTCATGCTGGTGCTGCTGATCATGATCATCATGACCATCCCGCTCCAGACCCATGCGGTGAAGATCGATCTGCCGCAGAAACCGAAAGTCACGCAGATCATCGAGCTGGCCGACAAGAACAAGGTCTATATCGATCCGGCGGGGCAGGTGTTCTGGAACAGCGAGCCGGTCGATGACATGCGGCTGCAGCAATATCTGGAGCAGACCGCTAATTTGCGGGTTGAGCCGGAACTGCATTTCCAGCCCGATCCGGCGGCGCGCTATGACGTGGTCGATCGGGTTCTTGCGATCATCAAGCGATCGAACGTCACCAAGCTCGGCTTCGTCGGCAACGAGCAGTATCGCAATACCTTCTGAAGGAAGCGGAGCGCCGCTCTTTGGTTTTCGCATAGGCGCGGTTGGCGACACCTGTTCGGCGGGAAGGTTGCGGATCAGGTCGCACGCAGGCGCCGTGTCGTTCTGCTGACCGGTCCGAACTCGAAGCGCACCGGAAGCACCAGCGCATCGACTACGGCGTGGAGCTTGGTGCCGAAGCCGCCGCGCGAGCGGCCAAGCGCCTGGGGGTCCGGGCTCCCTTTTTTCCCGCGCTCCGGCGGCCTGGGCGTGGGCTCGGATCACGGTGGCGTCCAGCATCACCCATTCCAGATCGGGCTCGGCTGCAATCGCCTCGAACACTCAGTCCAGCCCCCCATCTTGATCCAGCGGTAGTAACGCTGCTTGGCCCGCTTATAGGGCCGAACTTCTCCGGAAGATCGCGCCAGCGTCCCCCCGATCGCGCCATCCACAACAACGCATCGATGAACAACGCCCATTGGTGCGCGGGCCGCGCTTGCCCTTGCGACCGCCGGGCACGAAGGCTAATCCGCGCCCACTGATCGTCCCGCACTGCCTCCCCTCCATGCCGGCCGCCGAAAGCCAGCAGCCGGCAAAGCGTGTGGTTCGCTGTCTTCGAAGCGCTGACCGGGTACAGCGGCGTGTGGGGCTCGGTCGCGATCGACTCGACCAGCATCAAGGTCCACCGCTCGGCGGCGGGCGCAAAAGGGGGGGCCTTCGCACAAGGCATCGGCACCTCGCGCGGCGGACGCACCAGCAAGATCCATGGACTGACCGACGCCGCCGGGCGCCCACGGGTCCTGCTCATCTCGCCCGGCAACCTCTCCGACATAACCATGGCGCCCGCGCTGATCGAGGCCGCACACGGCCGCTTCGACAAGCTTATCGCCGACCGCGGCTACGACTGCGGCGCCATCCGAGCCGCCATCCACGCCCAAGGCGCCGAGGTCGTCATCCCCGCAACCCGAAGCCGAAAAGCACCCATCCCCTACGATCGCGAAGTCTACCGCACCCGCAACCTCGTCGAACGCCTATGGTGCCGGCTCGAGGACTGGCGCCGCATCGCTACCAGATACGACAAGCTCGCCGCCAACTACATGGCCGGCGTCTTCCTCGCCGCAGCCATCACCTTCTTGCAATTGGGTCCGGAGCCTAGCCCGCTCCCGTCTTCACGGGTGCATCGGGTTGGTCGTGCCCCCGGCATGACCTGAACAGCGCGAGCGCTTTTCACCCGAAACTCTCTCCCGCAAAAGCGGGAGAGAGTCGCCATTTTGCAACGTCGCATTTGCAATCGATATAATTGCCCGTCGAAGGGCCGATATCCAAGAGTATGGCGCTCGGCCACGTGCCCTTCGACGGTGCACCGGGCGGGCATCGTGTGAAATGCACCGCGCGAACAGCGTCGCGGGCTTGTGCCCGGCCCGCGCCTGCGAAGCGTCTTCGGCGATCCAGGGCTGCCAACGCGCGAAAGCGGCGCGGTCTTCACGCCGCGCACGTCAGGCTCTCGCGGCCGATCTCGTGGTCGCGAGGTCACGCTCCGCGCGATCGATCACGACCCCGACGAGGAAGTCGCGCCGGCACCGGCGCCGCGAATACCGGCGCGGACACGCTTTCTAATTGTGCTGAAACGATAATCCGCCGGCGGGCTTTCCCTGATTGCGCGGCTAGCGGGCATGTTTTGGCGTTGTTTTGCGTCCCAATCGGCACATCTGCGCACCGCTTGCGAAACTGAAACAAAAGAGTCATACATACGTCATTAAACGGTCACGGAAATGTAACCGTGATGCCATGGAGGGCTTGGGAAAATGCGTATCGCGCTTATCGGATTTGCCGTTGCCGCCACCATTGCCGCGATGCCCGCACAGGCGCAGGACGCTAGCGAGGCGGCCAGCGTGGCGATTGGTCAGGGCGCTTATTCCGACGCCGAGCGGACCTTGCAGCGGGAATTGCGCGTGCATCCCGGCCGGCCTGAGCTGATGCTCAATCTCGCCGCCGTCTACGCCCGCACGGGCCGCGCTGCCGATGCGCGGTCGCTCTACAATCGCGTGCTGACGCAGGACGAGGTGTTGATGGATCTCTCCGCTGATCGCACCGCTGGATCGCATGCGGTCGCGCGCACCGGGCTGCGGCGGCTAGAGCCGGTTCAGTATACCGCCCGCGCCAATTGAGACGTTCGCTCCCCGGTGAAGGCCGGGGGCGGTTCTCGCGATATTCCGGCAGCTTAGAGCCGCGGCAAAGTGACGCCGCGCTGGCCCATATATTTGCCCGCGCGATCGGCATAGCTGGTCTCGCACGGTTCATTGCCCTTGAGGAACAGGAACTGGCAGGCGCCCTCGTTGGCGTAGATTTTGGCGGGCAATGGCGTGGTGTTCGAGAATTCGAGCGTGACATGGCCCTCCCATTCGGGCTCTAGCGGGGTCACGTTGACGATGATGCCGCAGCGCGCATAGGTCGATTTGCCGAGGCAGATGACCAAAACGTCGCGCGGCACCCGGAAATATTCGACCGTGCGGGCGAGGGCAAAGCTGTTCGGCGGGATGATGCAGCAATCGGTCTTGCGATCGACGAAGCTGGTCGAGGAGAAATCCTTGGGATCGACCACCGCGCTGTCGATATTGGTGAAGATCTTGAACTCGTCCGCCACGCGTGCGTCATAGCCGTAGGATGACAGGCCGTAGCTGATGCAGCCCTCGCGGCGCTGCGCCTCGACGAACGGCTCGATCATGTTGTTTGCCAGCGCTTGCTCGCGAATCCAGCGGTCGGACAGGATCGACATTCGTTGCTCCAATGATGCGCCACCCGTTTCGTCGCTAGCGGCGCGGTTCGCAAGGCCTCGGGCGATTTGATTGGGGCTAGCGTAGCACCATCTCGAATGGTCCGGCCGGCAGTCCGGATTTGCCGTAGAGATTGCAGATCGGGCTATCTCCCCAGCAGAATCGGAGGCGATCCGCCGGTCCGATCCCGACGTGGATCAGCACGGTGTTTCCGCTCACCTGTCCGGCGACGAAGCGGCAGGTTCCTTCGGCCGCGCCGCACAGCTCGAATCCGATCGGCTGGCCGGCGCTGTAGGTGACGAGCGGCTCGCTGAATGCGATGCTGACCGTGTCGCCCGAGCGCGTCGGCGACGCTGCCAACGGACCCGAGGCCGGGGCGCCGCCGTAGGTCAGCGCCCGCGCCGATCGCGCGAGGCGGTGGCCGACGTCCTGCTTGTTGGCGGGATGGATGTCGTTGACCTCGCCGAGATCGACCGCGACGACCAGCCCAGCATTGGCATCGGCGGCGACCGCCTTGCGCTGTTCGTTGCGGATCGCGGCGAAGCCGCTTTCGCGGGGCTCGAAATTGCGCGGGCCGTAATTGGCGAGCTGGACGATGAGGAAGGGCAGGGCGGGATTGGCGAACTGCCGCCGCCAGCCGGCCATCATGCTGGCGAGCTTGTTGTCATAGCCCTTGGGCGTGCCGGCATCGGCCTCGCCCTGGTACCAGGCGACGCCGCGCAGGCCGTAGGCGCCGAGCGGGGCGATCATGCCGTTGTAGATCGAGGCGAAATCGACGGTGGCTTCCCACGGCGCGTGTGGCGGATCGGCGGGGCCGGGCATGACGCGATATTGCCACTGTGCGGCGGCCGGGAGCGGCATCGCGGTGCCGTCGGCGAAGCGGATCGCGTTCTGGCCCGGCGCGGCGGTGAGGCCCCCGCCGCCGCCCGTGTCGAGCGCGGCGATGGCGATGCGGTTCCTGCCGGCGTGGAGCGTGCCGGCAGCGAGCGGGTAGGCGCGGGGCTGGTTCCAGCTGGTGGTGGTGCCGACGGCGGCACCGTTGACGAAGGCGATATCGGTATCGTCGACCGGGCCGAACGCCAGCGTTGCCGGCTTGGCGGCCTGGGCGGCGGTGAGGGTCACTTCGGTGCGGAACCAGACATAGCCGTTGTAATCGGCGAGCGCTGGCAGATCCCAGCCTTCCCAGTTCACGAAAGCGGGGACGGGCTTCCATTCGCCGGGAGCCTTGGCCTGCCAGGGCTCGGTGCCGGGGGCGTCGTGGCTCCAGCCGCGCCACCAGGCGGTCCAGGTTTCGCCCCACAGGCGGTTCGCCTTGGCGGGATCGGTGCGGTAGGTTTCGAGCAATGCCGCCTGATTGCGGGAGGCCAGATCGGCGGCCAGCGCATCGAGCGTCCGCCATGCGTCGATCGGGGTGCCGCCCCAGGAGGCGTCGATCAGGCCGAACGGCACTTTCTCGGACTGGCGCAGGTCGCGCGCCATGAAATAGCAGGCGGCGGAGAAATCGCCGATGGTCTGCGGGGTTACCGCAGCCCAGGCGACGGGGGTCTTGAAGCTGCCTTGCGGCACGGGCGCGGCATCGTGGCCGACCGAGAGGATGCGCATCTGCGGATCGTTGGCGGTGCCGATCTCGCCTTGCGCATTGAGCGAATGGGCGACGTCATATTCCATGTTCGACTGGCCCGAGCAGAGCCAGATATCGCCGACGAGAATATCGCTGATCGTCTGGACGACATGGCCGTCGAGGCTGACGGTCAGCGTATAGGGCCCGCCCGCGGGCATGGCGGGCAGATCGGCCCACCAGTGGCCGGGCCGGGCGCTCGATGTCCCCACGGTCGTTCCGTTCAGCGTGACCGTGATCGATCCACCCGCGGAAGGCGCCACGCCCCAGACGTTGATCGGCCGATCGCGCTGAAGCACGGCGTGATCCTGGAATATCGGCGCCAGCTGGACGGCCTGCGCGTTCGCCATCGGCGCGGCCAGCACGGCAAGGGCGAAAGCAAGCGAACGCAGCGCGTGCGTCAGGCGGTTCGGCATTCAGGCTCTCCTCTGTTAGCGGTACCAAGCGCAGCCGCGACCATTTGGCAAGACTTATGGCCAAGGCGCAATTAGAGGCCCCTGCGAGCCGGAAGTTGACACGAACTTTACACTGATCCGCATGTTCGTGCGGCGATCGACCCATGCGGGCGCAGCTTGTTTCTCCGGGGGATCAACGGTGTCAAAGAGCGGCGGCCGAGCGGCTGCGTATCGATCTCGGCAGCCGAAATCCAACATTTCAACAGCCAACCTATGCCAGCCCGAGATCCTTCGGGCCGAAGGCATGAGGGAGCAGCACGGAGAGGAGGTGGGTGTCGATCGTATCTCCCTCCGCGCCGCCGCAATGGACGGGGATGTCGCGGCCGCCGACCTGCGCGGCCTCATTGATGACCTGACGGCAGCGGCCGCAGGGGCCGACCGAGACGGTGCCGGTGGGGCCATCGGGGCCGATTATCCCGCCGATCACGCCGATCGCGACGACATCCTTGAGGCGGCCCTGTGCGCTGACCGTCGCCAGCGCGACCGTCTCGGCGCAGAGCGACAGGCCGTAGCTGGCGTTTTCGAAATTGGCGCCGGTCACCACACTGCCGTCGGTGAGCAGCACCGCCGCGCCGACGCCAAAGCCCGAATAGGGGGCGTACGCGTTGCGGGCGGCCGCGCGCGCGGCCTCGATCAGTTCCTTCGGCGTGCTCATTTCACCATTACGTCCCAATTGACCGCGCCCGCGACGCCTTCGATGCGGCGGATGGAGGATGCCTGCCACATCGTCCACGGCTTGTCGAAATAGGCGGGGGGAAAGACCGGCTGGACGCTCCATAATTTGCGGGGAATGGCCTCGCCGATGCGGTATCGCGCCTCGAACGGCTTCGAGATTTTCAGGATTGCCGGGCCGCCGGTGTAATTTTCGACGCCGGCGAGAAAGCGGGTGAGCTCGCCGAGGACGACGCCCCGCTCGGGGCGGGCGGCGCAGGAGGGATCGAAATCGAGTTCGACCGCAAGCGGGAGATCGGCGATGCGCGGCACGGTCTTGACGAAATTGCCGGCCTGATCGGCGGCCAGCTGGCAGAGCGAGAAGACATGGATCGCGCCGCGCGGGATCGCGGTTTCGAACAGGCCGCGCCAGTATTCGTCGAAGCGCGCATCCTTGCGATCGGCGCCGATCGTCGCGCGGGCGTAGGCGAATTGGACGTCGCCGCCGGCCTTGACCTTCCACCAGCCGATCGCGCCCGAGCTTTCGGTGACGTCGATGCCCTGGACCGGGAAAGCGCGGGCATCGGGGCGCCAGTTGATCGCGAACAGCCACGCGCAGAGCGTGATCAGTGCGAGGGAGAGCGCGATTCCGCCGAGAACGCGCGTCCTTCGCCACAGGATGCGCGGGAACACGATCAGCCCTTGATGTGCAGCACGCAGATCAGCGTGAAGAGCCTCCTGGCGGTGTCGAAATCCACGTCGATCTTGCCCTCCAGCCGTTCCTTCAGAAGCTCGGCCGCCTCGTTGTGAACGCCGCGCCGGGCCATATCGATGGTTTCGATCTGGGCGGGCGATGCGCTGCGAATCGCCTGATAGTAACTGTCGCAGATCGCGAAGTAATCCCGGATCGGGCGGCGGAATCGGGCCAATCCGAGCACAAGCGTTTCGAGATGGGAATCGTCGGCGCGGGTGATCTCCAGCGCGAGCCGGCCTTCCTCGACGCGGAGGTTGAGCTTGTACGGGCCGGCATAGCCATCGGCGTGGACACGCTGGGGGGCGAAGCGGTTATCCTCGAGCAGGTCGAAGATCGCGATCCGCCGCTCCTGCTCGATATCCGCCGAGCGCCACAGGATGGTGCGCTCGTCGAGAGTCACGTCGATGATGCGCGGATCGGCCATTCGTCGCTCCTATCCGGTTATTCCCCGTTTTCCACAAGTGTGGAGGTTGCTACTGGGTTGTACTGCCAGCCGATTGGTCGAGAGCAGGGCTATGGCCGAACCGATTCCCTTCCCCAATTCCGGTACCCCGGAGACGCTGGCGCTGCCGCAGAACGTCGAGGCGGAGGCGGCGCTGCTCGGCGCGATGATGATCGACAACCGTATCGCCGAGGATGTCCTTCAGCGGCTGCGGCCCGAGCATTTCTTCGAGCCGCTGCACGGGCGGATCTACGAATCGATCGCTTTTCTGGTCGGCGAGAACCGGCTGGCGAGCCCGGTGACGCTGCGGCCCTTGTTCGCCGCCGATCCGGCGATGAAGGAATTGGGCGGACCGGCGTATCTGGCGCAGCTGACCGGCAATCCGGCGAGCCTGATCGGCGCGCGGGCGTTTGCGGATCAGGTCTATGACCTGGCGATGCTGCGCGCTTTGGTGACGGTGGGACGCGAAATGGTGGAGAGTGCGCTCGACACCAGCGAGGATATCAATCCGGTTGGCCAGATCGAAAAGGCCGAGATGAAGCTGTACGAGGTCGCCGAGAAGGGCGGGGCGGACACCGGCGCCAAGAGCTTCACCCGGGCGGCGGCGCTGGCGGTGAAGCAGGCCGAGCGGGCGATGAATTCGGGCGGCAGCGTATCGGGCATCACCTCGGGGCTGACCGATCTCAACGCGATGACCGGCGGCATGAACCATTCGGATCTGATCATCCTCGCCGGGCGCCCGGGCATGGGCAAGACCTCGCTCGCCACCAACATCGCCTTCAACGCGGCGCGGCGCTGGGTGGACGACAAGGCGGCGGGGATCCCCGAGGAGAAGTCGATCGGCGCGCCTGTAGCGTTCTTCAGCCTCGAAATGTCGGCGGACCAGCTGGCGATGCGTATCCTTTCTGAGCAATCGGAGATCGTTTCGGAGAAGCTCCGCACCGGCGATATCAGCGCGGCGAATTTCCAGAAGTTCGCGCGGGCGGCGGCGGACCTCGAGCAATTGCCGCTGTTTATCGACGATACCCCGGCGCTGACGATCGCGGCGCTGCGGACGCGGGCGCGGCGGCTGAAGCGCCAGCACAAGATCGGGATGGTCGTGGTCGATTATCTCCAATTGCTGCAGGGATCGGCCAAGGCTTCGGGCGACGGGCGCGTGCAGGAAATTTCCGAAATTTCGCGCGGGCTGAAGACGCTGGCGAAGGAATTGAACGTCCCGGTGCTGGCGCTGTCGCAGCTGAGCCGAGCGGTGGAGAGCCGCGAGGACAAGCGCCCGCAGCTATCGGATCTGCGCGAATCGGGATCGATCGAGCAGGACGCGGACATCGTCATGTTCGTCTATCGCGACGAATATTATCACGATTTCAAAGCGCCCAAGGCGCCCGACGCGAACTCCTCGGCCGACGATATCGCGAAATATCAGGCGTGGCAGGACGAGCAGCTGCGGGTATCGGGCAAAGCGACGGTGATCATCGCCAAGCAGCGCCACGGCGCGACCGGATCGGTGGATCTGAAGTTCGACCGCCAGTTCACCAAGTTCAGCGATCTGGTGGCGGGGTATTGAGGGCGGCAAGCTCCTCATATCCCCCGCGAAACCTTTCCCTAACAATTGCTTGGTAACCATGTTTCGGAAGGCCGCCGTTCTGGTTGCCATGCCGAGAGTTGCCTGATGCCACGCCGCATTCGTTCGCTGCTGTCGATCCTGCGCGAGGACGTGACGCAATATGCCGCCGGGCATGAGGCGATTGCCGACCGCACCAATCTGCTCGCGCTCAATGCGACGATCGAGGCGGCGCGCGCGGGAGAGTCCGGACGCGGCTTCGCGGTAGTCGCACAGGAAGTGAAATCGCTGGCGGCGCAGGCGCGGCGATCGTCGAGCGCGTTTCGCGACGAGTTCCTGGGCCGGCTGGCGCAGGGCGGATCGATCGCCGACGAACTGGTCGCCGAAGTCGAGGGCGCGCGGCTGAGCGAACTGGCGCAATCGATCATCCAGAGCATCACGCGATCGCTGTACGACCGATCGATCGACATACGGATGATGGCGACCGATCCGGCGGTGATCGCCGGTGCGGACCAAGCGGTTTTAGACAAGATGGTGGAGCAGGAGGCGCTGGGGCGGCTGCGCGCGCTGCTGCGCTTTTCGCCGTATTTCCTCAATGCGTTCGTGGCGGACAGTGAAGGCGTCGTCGTGGTTTGCGCGCATGCCAATGCGGCGGTGCGCGGCATGAATTTCAGCGGCATGGAGCAATATCAAAAGGCGATGCACGCCGGGCCGAACGAGGAATGGTTCACCGACGCGGTGTGGGACAATCCCTATTCGGACGGGCGCAAGGTCCTGATCTTCGTCGCGCCGATCCGCCGCGACGGGCTGACGATCGGTGTGGCCTATCTCGAATATGATTTCGAGGGGCAGATCGGCGAGATCATCGCGTCCGCCGGGCGGCTGGGATCGGGGACGATCGTGTCGATCGTCGATGCGGAGTCGCGGGTGGTCGCGACCACCGGACCGTATCCCTACCACCACGTGCTGAACCCGGCGCGGGGCGGGGCGGGGATCGTTGCCGAGGCGCGGGCGCAGATGATTAGTAATTTCGACGGGCTGAATCTCCGCTGCATCATCGAGCAGGAAGTGGCGGACGAAGCCAAGATCAGCGCCGCGCTGGATGCCGCCAACCGGCGGCCGGGCACACGCGCCGCCTAGCCCTAGAACACCGGCAGGTTCGGGTCGTTATCGTCTACCGGCGTGTGGATGCCGCATTCGGTCTTGTCCCAGCCGCGCCAGCGGCCCGAGCGCGGATCTTCGCCGGGCTTCACCTTCGAGGTGCAGGGCGCGCAGCCGATCGAGGGATAGCCTTCGGCCTCGAGCGGGTGGCGGGGAAGATCATGGGCGAGGAAATAGGCGTCGAGATCGTCCTTGGCCCAATTGGCCAGGGGGTTCATCTTCAGGCGATCCTTGTCGACCTCAAAGCGCGGCAGATTGCCGCGGGTGCTGGCCTGGAACGCCTTGCGGCCGGTGATCGTCGCGTCGAAGCGCGCGAGCGCCTTTTCGAGCGGCTGGACCTTGCGGATCTCGCAGCAGCCATCGGGATCGTAGGACCAGCGCAGTTCGGTCGCGTCCTTCTTCGCCAGCATCTCCGGGTCCGGATGGAGGATGCGGAGATCCTTGAGCCCGAGCAATGGGGCGAGCTGGTCGCGATAGGCGAGCGTTTCGGGGAAATGCTTGCCGGTATCGAGGAACAGCACCGGGGTGGCGGGATCGACCGAGGCGATCAGGTGGAGCAGCGCGGCGGATTCGGCGCCGAAGGAGGAGACCACCGCGACATCGCCGAGCATGTGATTGCCCAGCACGGTGCGCAGCATCTCGTGCGTATCGGTGCCGCGGAACATATTGTTGAGGCGCACGGCATCGGCCTCGGTGAAACGGGGCGTCAAATCGATGCGATCTATCTCTCTGGCGATTCTGCGCAGGCCCGCGTCAGCCATGCCGCAGTTTCCATACCGGGACCGGGGCGTCGGCGGCCGCCTGATAGACATAGTCGTAGCGGGCGAGCGCGGCGGCGAGGGTGACTTCGTCGATCTCGGCTTCGGGGGCGAAGCTGTCGAAGCCGCAGCGGCGCATCAGCGGGATCTGGTCGACGAGGACGTCGCCCTGCGCGCGGAGTTCGCCGGTGTAGCCGGCTTCGCGGAGGATACGGCCGGTGGAATAGCCGCGGCCGTCGCGGAACTTGGGGAAGCCGACTTCGATCAATGCGATGCGGTCCAGATGGGGCACGAGGACGCGCGCGTCGTCGCCCGGCTCGATGCGGACGGCGGTGGCGTTGGTCTGGCCGAGGAAGGATTCCAGCGTGACGGCGGGTTCTTCGTGCGCGGCGTCGGTGCGATAGCGGAGGAGGGAATCGCTCACACCAAACCTCCCGTTCGCCCCGAGCTTGTCGAAGGGCTGTCCTTCTTCTGCCCTCGGTTCGAAAGAGGAGGGCAGGGCTTCGACAGGCTCAGCCCGAACGGAGTAGGATTGTTACCCATAGATCGCCTCCTTGAACGGCTCCATGCCGATGCGGCGGTAGGTATCGAGGAAGCGTTCGCCGTCGGCGCGCCGGGCGAGATAGACGTCGGTGGCTTTCTCGACCGCGTCGACAATGCCGTCCTCGCTGAAGCCGGGGCCGGTGATCTTGGCGAGGCTGACGTCCTCCGCGCCCGATCCACCGAGCAGGAGCTGGTAATTCTCGGTGCCCTTCCGGTCGACGCCGAGGATACCGATGTGACCGGCGTGGTGATGGCCGCAGGCGTTGATGCAGCCGCTGATCTTGAGCTTGAGCTCACCCAATTCCCGCTGACGCCCGAGATGGGCGAAACGGGTGGCGATCTTTTGCGCGACCGGGATCGAGCGGGCGTTCGCCAGCGAGCAGTAATCGAGGCCGGGGCAGGCGATGATGTCGCTGATCAGGTCGAGGTTGGGTTCGGCCAGGCCGGCTTCGAGCAGGGCGTCCCAAAGTTTGCGAAGATCACGCCTGCGGACATGGGGAAGCACAATGTTCTGGGCGTGGGTTACGCGTAACTCATTGAAACTCAACGATTCTGCCAGATCGGCCATCAGGTCGATCTGGTCGGCGCTGGCATCCCCGGGGATGCCGCCCTGGGGCTTGAGGCTGATGTTGACGATCGCATAGCCGGGGGCCTTGTGGGGCAGCACGTTCTGGTCGAGCCAGACGGCGAAATCGGGGTCGCTGCGGTCGATTTCTTCGGGCAGGCCGGTTTCGAAAGCGGGGGGTGCGAAGAACGCTTCGATACGGTCGAACTCGGCCTGCGGAGGATCGATGCCGAGCGCCTTTACCTGGACGAACTCCTCCTCGACCTGGCGGCGATATTCGTCGGCGCCGAGCTCGTGGATCAGGATCTTGATCCGCGCCTTGTAGATATTGTCGCGGCGGCCGTAGCGATTGTAGACCCGCAGGCAGGCTTCGACGTAGCTGAGCAGATCGTCGGCAGTGATGAAGTCCTTGATCTCGGGGGCGATCATCGGGGTGCGGCCCATGCCGCCGCCGACGAAGATCTTGCCGCCGAGCACCGGGTTTCCATTTTCATCGGGCCGCTCGACCAACTGGATGCCGATATCGTGGAGGCGCATCGCGGCACGGTCCTCGTCGGCGGCGATCACGGCGATCTTGAACTTGCGGGGGAGATAGCTGAATTCGGGGTGGAAGGTGGACCATTGGCGGAGCAGTTCGGCCCAGGGGCGCGGATCGGCGACTTCGTCGGCGGCGGCGCCGGCGAACTGGTCCGAACTGATGTTGCGGATGCAGTTTCCGCTGGTCTGGATCGCGTGCATCTCGACGGTGGCGAGATCGGCGAGAATGTCGGGCGCCTGATCGAGCTTGATCCAATTGTACTGGATGTTCTGGCGGGTGGTGAAATGGCCGTAGCCGCGATCGTACTTGCGGGCGACATGGCCGAGCATGCGCATCTGGCGGCTGTCGAGCGTGCCATAGGGGATAGCGACGCGCAGCATGTACGCGTGGAGCTGGAGATAGAGGCCGTTCATCAGCCGGAGCGGCTTGAACTGATCCTCGGTGATCTGGCCGGCGAGACGGCGCTCGACCTGATCGCGGAATTCCTCGACGCGGGCGTCGACGATGCTCTGGTCGTAGGTGTCGTATTTATACATGGGCGGCGGCCTGAATTTGATTCACGCGAAGGCGCGAGGGCGCGAAGAAGAAAGAGAATTGGTTCGCGCAGAGGCGCAGAGAGCGCAGAGGAGTTAGGCGCGACAGCGCCCGAATATCCAGATCGCTCGATGCTGACAGGCTGCTGGCGCAGCCGGGGATTACATCCCTGCGCTCTCTGCGCCTCTGCGCGAATAAAGCCTTCTTCGCGCCTTCGCGGCTTCGCGTGAACAGGCTCATATCACCCAACTCCCCGCGTTCGGATCGGCGGGCTTCAGCGTGAGGTCCATCCGCACCGTGGGGCCCAGCGCGCGGACGCGGTCCTTGATGTGGGCGGGGCGGGGGCCTTCGGGGGTGGCGGTCGCTTCGATCACGTAGGGCGCGTTGACGCGGCGGGCGCCTTCCTCCCGCGCGGCGATGGCTTCGCCTTGGTCGGCGACGTCGGCGGCATCCTCGACATGGCGCGACCAGCCCGCGCCGGTCCACCAGGTGACGTCGCCGCTGGCGAGATCGTTGCCGGTGAGGAGCTTCATGCGAGCACCTCGGCGGCCCTGGCCCAGCTGGCGAGCTTGTCCTCGGCGTCGGCCAATTGGACGACTTCGCCGACGACGATCACCGCGGGGCTCTTGACCTTCTCGCGCTCAACCATCGGGCCGAGATCGGCGAGCAAAGTGCGCAGCGCGCGATGGCCTTCGAGAGTGCCGCGTTCGAGCACCGCGACGGGCATGTCGGGGGCGACGCCGTCGGACATCAGTTTCTCGGAGATCGCGTTGGCGGTGGCGACGCCCATGTAGATGACGAGGGTGCGGCCCTTGCCGGCGAGGCCCGACCAGTCCTGCTCGGTCAACCCCTTGCACTGGCCGGCGACGAAGCTGACCGCGCTCGACCAGTCGCGGTGGGTGAGCGGGAGCATCGCCTCGGCGGCGGCCCCCAATGCGGCGGAGATGCCGGGGATGACTTCGACGGGCAGGCCTGCGGCGCGGACGGCTTCGACTTCCTCGCCGCCGCGGCCGAAGATGAAGGGGTCGCCGCCCTTGAGGCGGACGACGATCGCGCCGGTCTTCACATGCGCGACGATGAGGGCGTTGATCGCCTCCTGCGGCAGCGTGTGACGCGCACGCTGCTTGGCGACCGAGATGCGGTGTGCCTGCGGGGCGAGATCGAGCACGCGCGGATCGACGAGGCCGTCGTGGACGAGGACATCGGCCTGCGCGAGCGCCTCGACGGCGCGGACGGTGAGCAGCCCGGGATCGCCGGGGCCCGCGCCGACGAGGATGACGCGCCCGCGCGCGGTGGGATCGAGGAGACTAGCCATGCTGAGGGAAATGGTCCCGCGGGTGGCGGGGGGCAACATTGCATTCCTACGCCCGGCGTTAGATATCATTGCGGGGCAGGATCAAGGGGGAGATTATATGGCCGATGATAGAGGCACGAGCAGCCGCGATTCCCCCAAAGCGAAAATATTGCTCCGCTCGGTCCTTACGGTAACGGCAGAGGTGACGTCGCTTGCCCTGTTGTTTGGGTTCTTAATTTCCTGCGCATACAACTCTTACCTATTTTCGACTTGGGGCCTAAATTTTCTCGCGATAGCGACCCCGAATGACGTGATCATGTCTGGCGTGATGACGGCGCTGCCGGTCTTCATGAGCGTCGCACCATTTGTCTTTGGCCTGTATATGCTAAAGCCCCTGTATCGTGTCGCACGCTCGAGCGAAGACGATATCTCCAATGACCCCTACGGCGTTGCTGCGATGATTTTTGTCGTCGCGCTGACCACACTTGCGACCTTTTTCGGCGGTTCGGTCGGGCTGTTCGCGCAGTCTATATGGTCACCTCTAAGTGTCGGAATTCTTATAGCGGGACTGTACAAAATCACGAAAAATTGGCGGCCGAAGTTTGCAAAGAATGAATGGATAAATTTTGGTGCCAAGTATGGATCAGTTTCACTGATACTGACGGGCATATTATCGCTTCTCTATAACGTTCTAGCAACGACGTCCGCCGAATATGATTTGCGCCGCATTGACTTTGGTTTCTTGAGCGCGTCATCGTCTACTGGTCAAAAAGGAGACGAGAACCGGTATTTCGCTATCAACCTAGGAATTGAGCGATGCCCGAGAGCGATGGTGCTCTGGACCGGAGAGGAGTCAACTGTAATTAATTGCGCGCCCGCCGGTCCCTTCTTCGGCAAAGAAAACATTCTGGTGGTCCGTGCGCCGCAGGGAACGATCTTCGGGACGAAGTACATGCATCCCGACGGACCACGTAAGCCCAGCCGATACGTGGACTGCTCCTGGCCCGCTTCGGACGCCGACCGCAAGTCATGCGCCGAGAGCAAATTGCGTTACATTGAAGTTTGGGGTCTTCCGCCTGCCACAGAGCCTGCACCTGATCGAAAGCCCTCGGCTGCGTTAAGCCCGGCCGCCCCAGTCACATCGAAAAGGCGATAGAGTGGGATCCCGATTGGATTGGCAACGCCACTCCCGAACGCGCTTTTACGGCGTGGAGAGGATATCCGCGACGCGAAGCGCAGTCGCGGAGGAGGCTCCTTCCTACCTATGTCGCGTTCGCGGATAGAGCTTCCATCGGTTAGCGTATGGCTCGTCGCCGGCAAGGGAAGGAAACTAGGAGATCCCCGCCAGCGCCTTGGCGTGCGCCGCGATGACCGCCTTCGTCGTCGCATCGCTGTCGAACACGCCGTACCAGCCCTGCGGCTCATGGGGCGGGTCGCCGAGCCAGGCGTTGTCGCCGGTCTTGTATTTGTGGTCGCCGTGGACCGCGCGGCCTTCGCCGTTCCAGGCCCAGAAGTTCGAGCCTTGCAGCGGGCCGCCGGTGCGGGCGCTGGCCTCCACCGCGTCGTAGATCAGCTTGTAATAGCCGTCCTTGTAGAGCGTCGCGGTGTCGGTGTCGTAGCCGCCGCCGTCGCGGGGGTAGCCGAACTCCTCGATCACCAATGGCTTGCCGATCTCGGTGGCGAGCGCGAGGTGCCGGGCGATATAGTCGCGGACATGCACGAAGCTGACGTCGTTGGTGGCGGCGATGTTCTTCGCATCGACCCAGCCCCAGTTGAGCGGCCAGATGTGGGCGGTGCAGTAATCGACCTCGGGGATCGTGTGGATCGTCTTGTAAATGTCGGCGCGTTCGACACTGCCCTTCAGCCCTTCGTGGCCGATGCAGACGAGATGGTTGGGATCGAGCGTCTTCACCAGCTTGGCGGTCTCGCGGATCCACGAAGTGTAGGCCGGGAGCAACGGCTCGGCGGTGGCGGCGTCGCCTGCCGGGCGTGGCTCGTTGGCGTGCTGCCACGCCATGATCGTGGGGTCGTCGGCGTAGCGCTTGCCGGTGATCGTATTGGTGCGGCCGACGATGGTCTTCACCCAGTCGCGGAAGAGGGCCATCGCTTGCGTGTTGGCGTAGAATTGGGCGGTGGCATTGGGGAAGGCCGGCCAGGGGTGGGCAGGGTCGCCCATGTCCATGTACTTGCCGGTAACGTAATAGAGATAGGTCATCATCCCGCCCGACCATTCCCAGAAATTGGTGAGGTACAGCACCGCCTTCATGTCGCGCTGGGCCATTTCGGCGAGGAAGAAATCCAGCCCGACGAGCAGATCGGCGTTGGCGCCGTCCTTGCCGTGGAAGGTCGGCTTGACCGAGTGATTGAGCGGGGATTCCTCGGCCGAGGCGTTGGCGCGGATATTGGTGACGCCCATCGCCTTGAGCGTATCGAGCTCGCGGCGGAGGCGGTCGCGGTTGCCATAGTCGGTCGCGGCGCCGAGCCAGGCGGCGTACCACATATTGGTGCCGGCATAGCGATAGGGCTTGGCGTTCAGCGTGAAGCCGGTGCCTTGGCGTTGGACAAAGGGGCCGGGGTTTGCGCGGGCCAGCGCGGGCGTAGTGAGCGTTCCCGCGAGCGCGGCGGCGCCGGTAAGCGTGTCTCTGCGCGTGACCATGAATACCTCTCCCAAATTTCTTTATTCGGAGGCGACCATAGCGTGCGTTGCGGAGTTTAAAAGATGCGCCGCCGGGTGGGGGCCGGCGGCGCGAGGTCGAGGCATCAGTCGAACAGGTCTTCGAGGAACGAGCGTTTGCGCTTTTGCGGATAGCCGCCGCGATGGTCGGCGTAGCTGTCGCGGCCGCGTTCATGGTCGCGGCCGGCGGGTTCGCGATAGGCTTCGCGCGGGGCCGGAGCCGGGCCGGCGCTGCGCTCGATGATCTTGTCGAGCTCGCCGCGATCGAGCCAGACGCCGCGGCAGCTCGGGCAATGATCGATCTCGATGCCCTGGCGTTCCATCGGCACCAGGGTGGCGCCGTCTACGGGGCAGGTGAAACTCGTCATATCATTCCTCCCTTTGGCCCATCAGCGCCAGCAGGAACTGGAACATATTGATGAAGTTCAGATAGAGCGAAAGCGCGCCCATCACCGCGAGCTTCTCCGCCGCCTGGGTGCCGGCGAAGTGGAGATATTCGCTCTTCAGACGCTGCGTATCCCAGGCGGTGAGGCCCGCGAAGATGGCGACGCCGGCGACCGAGATGATGATCTGCAGCATCGACGAGCCGAGGAAGATGTTGACGATGCTCACCAGGATGATCGCGATCAGGCCGACGAACAGGAAAGTGCCCATGCCGGTGAGGTCGCGCTTGGTGGTGTAGCCCCACAGGCTCAGCCCCGCGAACATCGCGGCGGCGGTGAAGAAGGCGTTGGCGATGCTGGTGTTGGTGTAGACGAGGAAGATGCTCGCCATCGACACGCCCATCACCGCGGCGAAGGCATAGAAAGCGGTGCGCGCGGTGGCGGTGGTCATCCGGTCGATCCGGAAGCTGAAGAAGAAGATGAAGGCAAGCGGGGCCAGCATCGCCACCCATTTGAGCGGGGTGCCGAATATCGCCGCGGCCAGCGCGGGGGTGCTGGCGATGGCGAAGGCGATCAGTCCGGTGAGCGCGAGGCCGATCCCCATGTAGCGGTAGATGCCGAGCATGTGCAGGCGCAGGCCCTCGTCGTAGCGGGCCTGCGTGCCCACCGCGGCGGTGCGGTTGAAGTTGGATATGTTGTCCATGTGCGGATTCCTTTTGGATCAGGCGGTGCGCGGGCGGCGGAGCGCGACGCGCGCCACGCGCCGCATCTCGGCAGCGTCGGGGAAATGGCGGAACAGCCGGTCCTTGATGGCGAGCCGCTGCTTCTTGAGCTGGGTCAGCCGGAAGGCATCGGGCACCCGGCGTGCGAGTTCGCGGCGGATCTCGCGGTTGAGAAGCTGGTGGGCGGCGATTAGCCGCTCGATAAGGTTGGTCACAAAGCCACTCCATCGATGGTTGCATCGATCGAGCTGTTCCCGGTGGGGTGTTGGGGCTTTGGAATTGGCCACCGAACCTGCACCGAGCGTCGCTCGATGCGGTCCGACATCACGGGGCCTCGCTAGGAGGCCACCGCCAGAGGGGCCCGGTCCGCAAGTGGAAGGTATGTGAGGTGGGGTTGGGTTTCAAGCCCTTAATCCTCCCCGGCACGGGGAGGTGGCAGCCCGCAGGGTTGCCGGAGGGGGCTATCGGCGAGCGACGTCCAATAAGGAGAGCCTCCACCACCACCGCTTCGCGGCGGTCCCCTCCCGTTCCGGGAAGGATCTTTTTAAGCGTCCCGCAGCCCCACGCCGAGCGCCGCGCGGGCCTGATCGGCTTCCGAACTAACCACCGGGTACGCACAATAATCGGCGGCGTAAAAGGCGCTGGGGCGGTGGTTGCCGGACCAGCCGACGCCGCCGAACGGGGCGGAGGAACTCGCGCCGTTAGTCGGGCGGTTCCAGTTGATGATGCCGGCGCGGATATTGGCCCAGAACTGGTCGTAGAGCTTGGGGTCCTGGCTGATCAGCGACGCCGACAGGCCGTACCGCGTGTTGTTGGCCTCGGCGATCGCTTCCTCGAACGTGTCGGTGCGGAAGACCTGGAGGATCGGGCCGAACAATTCCACGTCGGGCTTGTCGCTGGCGTCGGTCATGTCGATCATGCCGGGGGTAAGGAAGGGGCGGCCCTCGATCGGGCGCTCCATGTGGCGCAAGGGGCGGCCGCCGCGGGTGGAGAGCGCGAGGAAGCTCTCGGTCAGCATATCGGCGGTGTCGTTGTCGATCACCGGGCCCATGAAGGGCGCGGGATCGGCGTGCGGCTCGCCGATGATCAGGCGGCTGATTAGCTTGTTCACCTCGCCGATCAGCGGCTCGTAGAGCTTCTTGTCGACGATCAGCCGACGCCCGGCGGTGCAGCGCTGGCCGGCGGTGGTAAAGGCCGATTGCACCACGAGGACCGCGGCCGAATAGAGATCGGGGGTGTTCCACACGACGATGGGATTGTTGCCGCCCATCTCGAGCGCGAGGATCTTTTCGGGCCGCGTGGCGAACTGGCGGTTGAGCGCGATGCCGGTGTTGGCCGAGCCGGTGAACAGCAGGCCGTCGATATCGGGGTGTCCCGCGAGCGCCTTGCCTTGCTCGATGCCGCCGATCAGCAGGCGGATGCAGCCTTCGGGGATGCCCGCGGCGTGAAAGCAATCGACGAGGAACGCGCCCGAAGCCGGGGTCTTTTCCGACGGCTTGAACACCACGGCGTTGCCCGCGAGGAGGGCGGGGACGATATGGCCGTTGGGCAGGTGCGCCGGGAAATTATACGGGCCGAGCACCGCGAGGACGCCGTGCGGCTTGTGGCGCAGCGCCATGCGGCCGGCGCCTTCGATACGCTGTTGCCCGGTGCGGACCGAATAGGCCGAGATCGAAATATCGACCTTGGCGATGACCGATTCGACTTCGGTGCGCGCTTCCCAGATCGGCTTGCCGGTTTCGCGGGCGAGCAGATCGGTGAAGGCATCGGATTTTTGCCGGACGACATTGGCGAAGCGGCGCAGCGCCTCGATCCGGTAGGCGAGCGGCTGCGCGGCCCAGGCGGCCCAGCTGCGGCGCGCGTGCGCGACCTCGACGTCGGCATCGCCGACGGTCTGGCGCCAGAGGACCGCGCCGGTCGCGGGTTCGGTCGAGATGATTTCCTGGCCGGGCATTCGTGTTCTTGTTGTCGTATCCCAGATGATGGGCTGCTCTCTGCACCAAATTGTGACGCGACGCCACACCTGCAAGATCAGTTACAGCAGCGCTTCGCCCATCCGGCGGATTTGCGCCACTTTGGCTTCGAAGCTTGACCAGTCATCGGCCTCGGCAATCTGCGCCCAAATGGCTTCGACTTCGTCGATCAGCATCGAGCAGGGGGCTGGATCGGACCAATAGGGATGGTCGCGCGGCTTGCGTGGTGTGAAGCCGGCGAGCTGGCGGCGGACTTCGGCGAAGGGTTCGCCGTAGCTTTCGGGGATATTCCTGCCGAAGCTTTCGAACAGTAGGCGGTCTACCGGGGCGGCGGTCTCGCGCATCGGGACGTCGAGCGCCTGGAGGAAGCGGGCGTTGCGGTGATCGTCGGACGGGAGCCGCCCGAAGCGCCACAGGATCGCCTGCGCGACCGCGGCGCGATAATGATCGCCGAAGGTTTCGATCGCCTCGATCAACGGCTCCTCGGGGCTGATCAGGCGTAGCGCGACCGCGAGCTGTATCACGTCCCAATGGATCGCCTCGGGCTGGCGGCCGAAGGCGTAGAGGCCTTGTCTGTCGAAATAAGCGGCGGTGAAGCCGGGATCCCAAGTCGGGGTGAAGCGCCACGGGCCGTAGTCGAAGCTCTCGCCGGTGACGTTGATATTGTCGCTATTGAGCACGCCGTGGACAAAGGCGGCGGACATATATTGACCGGCAAGTTTTGCGGTGCGGGCGACGACCTGGTTCAGGAATTGGGCCACGGGGTCCGGCCCCGGTGCTTCGCCATGGAGGTTGCGCAGGACGTAATCGACCAGCGCGCGCATCTCGTCGGCCTGCTGGAAATAGGCGAGGCGCTGGAAGGCGCCGATGCGGATATGGCCGTGGCTGAGGCGGACCAGCACCGAGGAGCGGGTGGGGGAGGGCTCATCGCCGCGGTGGAGTTCCTCGCCGGTCTCGATCAGCGAGAAGCTCTTCGAGGTGTTGACGCCCAGCGCCTCGAGCATTTCGGTGGCGAGGATTTCGCGCACGCCGCCCTTCAAGGTGAGGCGGCCATCGCCGAAGCGGCTCCACGGGGTTTGGCCCGAGCCCTTGGTGCCGAGATCGAGCAGGCGGCCGTCCGCGCCCGTCATCTGCGCGAACACGAAGCCACGGCCATCGCCTATATCCGGGTTGTACACGCGGAACTGATGGCCGTGATAGCGCAGCGCCAGCGGGGTATCGAGGCTGCCGGGGAGCGGCTGGAAGCGCCCGAAATGCGCTAGCCACTGATTGTCGGTCAGATCCCCGAGGCCGATCGCCTCCGCCTGACGCTGGTTGCGGAAGCGCAGGATGGTCTGCGGAAATTCGGCCGCGGCGACGCGATCGTAGAAGCTGTCGCCGAGGGTGAGGATCGCCTGTTGCGGAGTGAAGGTCATCCGGCGATATGGAGGGCAATGGGCGAACGGCGCAACCTTCCCGGCTATACCGACGGCTATTGGTGGTCGAACGACGGGTTGCGGCTGCATTATCGCGACTATCCGGGGGGCGAGGCCAAGGAGAATGGGTGTCCGCCGCTGCTCTGTTTTCCCGGGCTGACGCGCAATGCGCGCGATTATGAAGGACTGGCGAGCCGGCTTGCGGGCGAATGGCGGGTGATCCTGGTCGAGTTCCGCGGGCGCGGCGAGAGCGCCTATGCCAAGGACCCGATGTCGTATGTGCCGATCACCTATCTGCAGGACGTCGGCGCGCTGATCGCCGAATTGAAGATCGAGCGGTTCGTGGCGGTGGGCACTTCGCTCGGCGGGATCGTGACGATGCTGCTGTCGGCGACCGGGCCGCAGTGGCTGGCGGGCGCGGTGCTCAATGATGTCGGGCCCGAGATCGACGCTGGCGGGCTGGCGCGAATCCGCGGCTATGTCGGCAAGGCGGTGCAGCACCCGACCTGGATGCATGCGGCGCGCGCGCTGGCCGATGCCAACGGCGACGTCTATCCCGGCTTCGGCGTCGAGGAATGGCTGGGGATGGCGAAACGGCTGTACCGGCTCAACAGCTCGGGCCGGATCGTGCTCGATTACGACATGAAGATCGCCGAGCCGTTTCGCGTGGCGGGTAACGAGGCGGCGCCGGATATGTGGCCGACGCTCGACGGGCTGAAGGGCAAGCCGGTGCTGGTGGTGCGCGGCGAGCGATCCGACATTTTGAGCGCCGACGTGGCGGCGAAGATGGTCGCGCGGCTGCCGGGCGCTGAGCTGGTGACGGTGCCGGCGACCGGGCACGCGCCGACACTGGATGAGCCCGAGGCGATTGCGGGGCTGGAGCGATTGCTGGCGAAGGTCGCGGACATGGTGCCGGCATGACCCTCGAGCGGTTCCGCGCGGCGATGCTGGCCCTGTGCATGCTGGCCTGGGGCTATTTCGCGTCGCTCGGCTACGGCAAGGTCGCCGAGCTTTCGGCGACGGCCAGCGCGGGGCTTTCGCCGCTGGTCTATTATTTCGTCATTCCGGCAGGCCTGACGATCGAGGCGTTGTTCGCGCTGATCTTCCGGTTGCGGCAACCCTTCGCGCGCATCGACGCGTGGCTGATCGCGGTGCCGGTGATCCTGTTGCCGATCTACGTCCTGACCCGGGCTTGACGCGCCGCCGCGATGCCGATCCACATCCTCCATCTGCATTCGACCTTCAATCTGGGCGGCAAGGAGGCGCGTGCGGTCCGGCTGATGAACGCGTTCGGGGATCGCGCCCGGCACACGATCGTCTCGGCGATGCCCGATCAACTGGCGGCGCGCGATTCGATCGAGCCGGGGATCAGATATGAGATCGCGCAAAACCCGCCGCCGCTGAGCGGGCGGCCCTCGATCAAGCGCTATGAGGAGATCGCGCGGTTCCTGCGGCGCTTCGATCTGGTGCTGACCTATAATTGGGGCGCGATCGACGGGGTGATGGCGGCGCGGGTGTTCGGCAAGGGGCTGCCCCCGGTGATCCACCATGAGGATGGCTTCAACCAGGACGAGGCCGAGCGGCTAAATCCGGTGCGCAATATGTATCGCCGGATCGCGCTGACCTCGGCCCATGCGCTGGTGGTGCCATCGACGGTGCTGGAACGGATCGCCGGCAAATATTGGCAGGTGCCGGCGGCGAAGCTGCGGCGGATACCCAATGGCATCCGCACCGCGCTCTATGCGGGCAAGCCCGATCCCAAGGGGATTCCGGGCCTGAGGACGAAGCCGGGCGAGACGATCATCGGCAGCATCGCCGGGCTGCGCCCGGTGAAGGATTTGCCGATGCTGGTGCGATCGGTGGCGGGGATGAGCTCCAAGGCGCGGCTGGTGATCGTCGGCGATGGCCCGGAGCGGCAGGCGATTCTCGATGTCGCGCGGGCGATGGGACTGGAGGACAAGTTGATCCTCCCCGGGTTTCTGCCCGAGCCGCACAAATATGTCGGGCTGTTCGACGTGTTCGCGCTGACCTCGACCAGCGAGCAGGCGCCGATTTCGGTGCTGGAGGCGATGGCGGCGGGGCTGCCGGTGGTCGCATCGCGGGTGGGGGACATTCCGCGGATGATCGATCCGGCGAACGACGCCTATCTGGCGCCGGTGCGCAACGAAGTGGTGTTTCGCGACCGGTTGGAGCTGCTGGCGCAGAATCCCGAGATTCGCGCCAAATTGGGCGAAGCGAACAAGATGCGCGCTCGTGCGTTGTTCGAGGAGGCCGATATGATTGCGGCTTATGCCTCGCTCTACGCTGAGGCCATCGGCCGGCCCGGTGTGTTAGGGTAACAAATGTTACTCGCTTGTGGGTGACGATCCGTCTAGGGATTGCGCCGATTATTTTGGAGGGATGTTTGTTCAAGGGTCTCAAGCCGATCGTCTATGGCGGCCGCGAAGTCTGGCCGCTGGTCGAGGGCGGCAAGGGCGTCGCCGCGACCAACCATGCGAGCGCCGGGGCCTGGGCCGCGGCGGGCGGCATCGGCACGGTTTCGGCAGTCAACGCCGACAGCTATGACGCCGAGGGCAAGATCATCCCGCAGGTCTATAACGCGCTGACCCGGCGCGAGCGGCACGAGGAACTCGTTCAATACGCGATCGAAGGCGCGGTCCAGCAGGTCGAGAAGGCCTATGAGATCGCCGGCGGCAAGGGCGCGATCAACATCAACGTGCTGTGGGAAATGGGCGGCGCGCAGCGCGTGCTGACGGGCGTGCTGGAGCGCACCCGCGGGATGGTGGCGGGCGTCACCTGCGGCGCGGGGATGCCGTACAAGCTCTCCGAAATCGCGGCTTCGTACAACGTCAGCTATCTGCCGATCATCAGCTCGGCGCGCGCGTTCAACGCCTTGTGGAAGCGGGCTTATTCGAAGGCGGCGGAGTGGCTTTCGGCGGTGGTCTATGAGGACCCGTGGCTGGCGGGCGGGCACAACGGCCTGTCGAACGCGGAAGACCCGCTGGTGCCGCAGGACCCTTATCCGCGCGTCAAGGCGCTGCGCGATACGATGCGCGCGGGCGGGATCGACGACAGCGTGCCGATCGTGATGGCCGGCGGCGTCTGGTATCTGCGCGACTGGGACCATTGGATCGACAATCCCGAGCTCGGCCAGATCGTCTTCCAGTTCGGCACGCGGCCGCTGCTGACCAGGGAAAGCCCGATCCCCGAGGGGTGGAAGGCCAAATTGACCAATATCGAGGAAGGCGAAGTGCTGCTGCACCGCTTCTCCCCGACCGGTTTCTATTCCTCAGCGGTCAAGAACCCGTTCCTGCGCAACCTCGAGGCGCGTTCGGAGCGGCAGATCCCCTTCTCGGCACAGGAAGCGGGCGACCATATTTTCCAGCTCGACGTAGGCGTGAAGGGCAAGAATTTCTGGGTGACGCGCGGCGACCTCATGCGCGCACGCGAATGGTATGGCCTCGGCTTCACCGACGCGCTGAAGACGCCCGACAGCACCCTCGTATTCGTCACGCCCGAGGAGAAGGTCATCATCCGCAAGGATCAGGCGGATTGCATGGGCTGCCTCAGCCAGTGCGCTTTCTCGTCGTGGGCGGATACCGAGACCAATTCGACCGGCCGGCTGGCCGATCCGCGCAGCTTCTGCATCCAGAAGACGCTGCAGGACATCGCCCATGGCGGGCCGATCGAGCAGAACCTCATGTTCGCCGGGCACAATGCCTACAACTTCAAGCGCGATCCCTTCTATTCGAACGGGTTCGTGCCGACGGTGAAGCAACTCGTGGACCGGATCCTGACCGGGGATTGATGCTCGCGCCCGTTACTTGCGCGTATTGCCCGACCGCATTCCGCTTGGCAGACCACAAGAAAGCCTTTCCCCTGCCGGCTCCGCGTAGCAGCTAGACAATAGGCATGTTAACCGGGCTGATCATTCGCCATGTACCCTATGAGGGGATCGCCGGGTTTCGCGAGCCGATCGAGGCGGCGGGCTATGCGCTCGAGCGGGTCGACGTCGGAGATGCGGATTTCGCGAGCGTGGATTTCCTGAGCCCCGATCTTCTCATCCTGATGGGCGGGCCGATGGGAGTCTATGAGCGCGCCGATCACCCCTGGATCGATTGCGAGATCGTGCGGCTGGCAGAGCGCATCGCGTGCGGCCTGCCGACCCTGGGGGTGTGCCTGGGTGGGCAGATGATCGCGGCGGCGATGGGCGCGGAGGTCGTTTGCGGGCCCACGCTAGAGATCGGGTTCGGGCCGGTGACTCCGAGCGCCGCGGGCGCGGATTCGCCGCTGCGGCATGTCGCGGGCGTGCCGGTGCTGCACTGGCATGGCGACACGTTCGGGTTGCCAGAAGGAGTCGAATTGCTGGCTTCGACCGCGGCCTATCCGCATCAGGCGTTTCGGCTGGGGCGCAATCTGCTCGCGCTGCAATTCCATGCCGAAATGGGCGAGGACCCGCGCTTCGAGGCGTGGCTCGACGGAGCGGACGAGGCCGCGCGCGACGGGCTGCGCGCCGAGCATGACGCGCTGGGGGCCGCGGCCGTGGCCGCCGGGCGGGCGATGATCGCCGAGTGGCTGGCCGGAATCGGCTAGAGCCAGCCGTCCAATACCTGATCGGGTGGCCTGTCCCCGCGTGCCCATACGCCGATGTTGAGGATCACCTTCGCGCCCATCGCGTCGCGGCCCTCGAAGGTCGCCGAGCCGAGGTGGGGCAGCAGGACCACGTTATCGAGCGCGATCAGGCGGGGATCGACGGCAGGCTCGCCGACATAGACGTCGAGGCCGGCGCCGGCGATCCTGCCTTCGGTGAGCGCGGCTACCAAGGATTCGGGATCGACGATCTCGCCGCGCGCGGTGTTGATCAGCCAGCCGCCGGGGCCGAGCAGATCGAGACGGCGGGCGTCGATCAAGCCACCGGTGGCGGCGGTATGAGGGGTGTGGATCGTCAATATGTCGACCGCGCGCAGCATCGCGTCTAGGTCTTCATGATAGGTCGCGCCGAGCTGGGCCTCGAGGACTTCGGGGACGCGGTGGCGGCCGTGATAATGGATCTGCAGGCCGAAGGCGCGGGCGCGCATCGCCACCGCCTGGCCGATGCGGCCCAGCCCCAGGATACCGAGCTTCCTGCCGCCGATGCGGTGGCCGCGCATGCCGGTGGGGCGCCAGCCGCTCCATTCGCCCGCGCGGACGAGCTTGTCGCCTTCGACCAGGCGGCGCGGCGCGGCGAGGATCAGCGCCATCGCCATGTCGGCGGTGTCTTCGGTGAGCACGCCGGGGGTGTTGGTGACGGTGATGCCGCGCGCGCGTGCGGCCTTGAGGTCGATGTGGCCGACGCCGGCGCCATAGTTGGCGATCAGCTTGAGGCGTTCGCCCGCACCCTCGATCAGCGCGGAGTCGATAGGATCGGTGACGGTGGGGACGAAGACGTCGGTGTCGGCCATCGCCGCGGCCAGCGCGACGCGGTCCATCGGCGCGTCGTCGGCGCTGGGCACGCTTTCGAACAATTCGGCAATGCGCGCCTCGACCGACTCGGGCAGCGACCGGGTTATCGTGACCTTGGGGCGAGGGGGGCGCGGGGTCTGTGCCATAAAGGGCGATTGGCCGTGTGCGCCGCCGCAGTCAACGGCTTGAAGCGAAGGGCGCGCTCGGGGTAACGAGGGGTTGGAACTTGCGAGGGGGCCGCATGCGTATCTGGAGTTGGCTCGCTGTGGCCGCATTGGCGCTGAGCCTGGGCTTGTTGAGCGCGAGCGAAGCGCAGGCGCAGCGCAAACCGCCCTATTTCGCGTCGATCGCCGCGGGCAAGGCGCGCATGCGCACCGGGCCGGGGCGGCAATATCCGGCGAGCTGGCTCTATCAGCGCGAAGATCTGCCGATCAAGGTGATCGACACCTATGGCGAATGGCGCAAGGTCGAGGATCCGGACGGCACCCAAGGCTGGATGCAGGTCAATCTGCTGAGCGACGCGCGGACGGCGATGGTGATCGGCCGGATCGTCGAGATGCGCGCCTCGCCGCGATTCAACGCGATCGTCAGCTGGCGCGCGGCGCCTGGCGTGGTGGGGCGGATCAGCCGGTGCGCGCAGGGCTGGTGCTATTTCGACGTGCGCGGTCGCGGGGGCTATGTCGAGCAGTCGCATATCTGGGGTGTCGATCCGAACGAAGTGGCGCCCTGACCCGTACGGCGCTAGGGCCGGGACATGCACCTCGTCGACATTCTCAAATGGGCCGCTTCGATCAGCGGCGTAGTTGCGGCGCTCATGGTCTCGTTCGATCTCGGGCGGCGAGTCACCGGTTGGGGATTCGCGCTGTTCGTGGCTTCGAGCATCTGCTGGATCGCGGGCGCATTGATGTCGAGCGACGAGGCATTGTGGTCGCAGAACCTTGCGCTGTTCGGGATCAACGTGTTCGGGGTCTATCGCTACCTGATCCGCAAGAAGCCACAGCACGATGGCTGACGCGTGGATCTGGCCGACGTTGCTGGGGGTGCTGGGGCTGGTGTTCGGCAGCTTTATCGGGGTGGTGGCGGTGCGCTGGCCGGCGGGGCGTTCGGTGGCCGATGGGCGATCGCAGTGCGACGCGTGCGGCGACGAATTGAGCGCGTGGGAATTGGTGCCGGTGCTCAGCTATGCGGTGCTGCTGGGCAAATGCGCGAGCTGCCGGGCGGCGATCAAACCAAGCCATGCTTTCATCGAGATCATTGCCGGAGCGATCGGAGTTGGCGCCGGGATGGCCGCCCCGGGGCTGGAGGGCGTGGCGGGTGCGGTCTTCGGCTGGCTGCTGCTGGCGCTGGCGGCGCTCGATTGGGCCGCGTTCTGGTTGCCCGATGAACTGACCGGGGCGCTGGCGACGACGGGCGTGATCGCCGGCTTGCTTATCGATCCGGGGATGCTGGAGCGGGCGATCGGCGGGGCGCTGGGCTTCGTCGGGCTGTGGCTGGTCGCGGCGGGGTATAGGGTGCTGCGCGGGCGTGACGGGCTGGGCGGCGGTGACCCGAAGCTGTTCGGCGGGATCGGGCTGTGGCTGGGGTGGCAGGCTTTGCCCTTCGTGCTGCTGTTCGCCAGTGTCGCGGGGCTGGCCGGGGTGCTGATGCTCAAGCTGTTCGGACGTGAGATGGGGATGCAGGATCGCGTACCGTTCGGGGTGGCGCTGGCGGCTTCGGCGTGGGTGGTTTGGCTGATTGGAGGGATGCTTTAGATGCGGGATATACTCGATCGCCAGCGGGCCGCGTTCATGGCCGAGTTGCCGGTGCCGATCGCGGTGCGCAAGGACCGGCTGAAGCGCGCGGCGGCGATGATCTCCGAGCATTCAAGCCGCTTCTGCGACGCGCTGAGCGAGGATTTCGGGCATCGCAGCCGCGAGCAATCGATGATGACCGATATCGCCGCGTCGGTTGCGCCGCTGAATCACGCGATCAAGCATCTGGCGCGCTGGGCCAAGGCGGAGCGCAAGCCGCTGACCTTTCCGCTGGGACTGCTGGGCGCCAAGGGAACAGTCGAGTATCAGCCCAAGGGCGTGGTCGGCGTGATCGCGCCGTGGAATTTCCCGGTCAATCTGGTGATGAGTCCGCTGGCGGGGGTGTTCGCGGCGGGCAACCGGGCGATGGTCAAGACCAGCGAGTTCACGCCGGTGGTGGCGGCATTGTTCGAGGAACTGGCGCCGCGGTACTTTGCGGTGGAGGAGCTGGCGTTCGTCAGCGGCGGGCCGGATGTCGGCAAGGCGTTTGCCGGGCTGCCGTTCGACCATCTGCTGTTTACCGGGGCGACGGGGATCGGGCGGCATATCCTGCATGCCGCCGCCGACAATCTGACGCCGGTGACGCTCGAGCTGGGCGGCAAATCGCCGGTAATCCTGGGACGCTCTGCCGATATCGCGCAGGCGACCGAGCGGGTGGCTATCGGCAAGATGATGAATGCGGGGCAGATATGCCTCGCGCCCGATTATATGCTAGTACCTGCGGAGAAGGAAGCCGAAGTCGTCGCCGGGCTGACCGCGGCGGCATCGGCGATGTATCCTTCGGTGCTTGCCAACCCCGATTACACCTCGGTGATCAACGACCGGCATTACCAGCGGCTGACGACCTGGATCGACGATGCCCGCGCGCGCGGGGCGGAGGTGATCGTCGTCAATCCGGCGGACGAGGATTTCAACGCGACCAATTCGCGCAAGATGCCGCTCCACATCATCCGCAACCCGACCGACGACATGACGGTGATGCAGGAAGAGATATTCGGGCCGATCCTGCCGGTGCGCAGCTACGACACGATCGAGACCGCGATCGGCGAAGTGAACCGCCGCGACCGGCCGCTGGCGCTTTACTATTTCGGCAAGGATGCGGGCGAGCGGCGGCAGGTGCTCGACCGCACGATCTCGGGCGGGGCGACGATCGACGATGTGATCTTCCATGTCAGCCAGGAGGAACTGCCGTTCGGCGGGGTCGGGCCGTCGGGGATGGGCGCGTATCACGGCGAGGTCGGGTTCAGGACCTTCAGCCATGCCCGGGCGATCTACCGCCAGCCGAAGATCGATGTGGCGAAGCTGGCGGGGCTCAAGCCGCCCTATGGCAAGGCGACCAAGCGGGCGGTGGCGCGGCAGATGAAATAAGCGGCGCACCCAAATGGGGGTGTGCCACGCGATACGCGACTGCGACTGCGCTGCCGGGAAATTGGAGCAAATAGCTATGCGTCGTGTCGTCAGCCTGGCGGTTTCCGCCGTGATCGCAATGGGCGCCGTCGCCCCCGCGCACGCGCACGCGCAAAAGGTCTTTTCCGGAATCGAGCCCGCCGTCTCCGAGAAACGGTGGAGCGCGAACGAATGGCGGGTGTGGGCATTGCCCGGCAACCAATGCCTGTCGCTGTCGCAGACCCCGGGGCTGCAGCCGTTTCTGTTCTGGGGTTTTCGCCAATCTCCCGGATCGCGGCTCGAGATGATTTTCGGCGCGATCGAATCGGCGCGCCCGCGGACCGTGCAGATGTCGTTCAACGGCGGCGGGCTGTTCGACTATGAAGCAAAGGTCGAACGCTTCTCGAACTGGGATGCCTATGTCATTTCGTTGCAGGCCAACGCGCTTTCCGTGTTCCACGACAGCATGACGATGCATTCGTACGTCAAAGGGCAGAAGGTCTTCGGCGACGTGAGCAATTCGATGCGCAATCTCGAGAAGACGATGCGCAAGTGCCTGGAGTGGCAGCAGGGGCACTGATCGGCAGGCCGGCCCGGATCGACGCGGCGCGCGCATGGGCGTAGCCTCAAGCGAAACGGGAGACTGCGATGCCGAACATTACCGCGCGCCAGTGGAGCCTCGCCATTGGCTGGAGCCTGCTCGCGGCGTTGCTGACGACGGGTGGATTGCTGCTCCTCGGCCCCGATTATGCGCGCTTTGCCCCGGCGACGTGCACGGCGACGCGCTGCTTTTGCGAGAATCCGCGCTTCGGCACGCTGATCCTGCAGCCTTCGGATACCTGGTCGGCCTATGGCTATGTCGTCGCCGGCTTCCTGATGATCGTGCTGGCGCGCGCTTCGGCGTGGGATTCGGCGTTCCCGCGGACGGCGGCGGCAATTTTCGGCGTGACCGCGATCATGGTCGGCATCGGTTCGGTGCTACTCCACGCCACGTTGACGCTGTGGGGGCAGTTTTTCGACGTGCTCGGCATGTATCTGGTGGGATCGTTCCTGCTGGTGCGGGCGATCGCGCGGTGGCGATCGATCCCCGACAATATCGCGATTCTGATGTACGTGGGCCTGTGCGCGGCGCTGACCGCGGTGCTGATCTTCGAGCCGGAGGTGCGGCGGTGGCTGTTCGCCGTCGTGCTGATCGCCGCGATCCTGATCGAGCTGATCTTTGCCCGGCCGCTGCGCAACGGGGCGCTGGTGCGATTTTATCTGTTCGGGATATTGGCAAAGGCGGTGGCGTTCACGATCTGGATCATGGACCAGCGCGGGACGCTGTGCGCGCCCGACAGCATCGTGCAGGGACATGCGATCTGGCACCTGCTAGGGGCGCTCTCGATCTGGCTGAGCTTCAGCTATTATCGTTCTGAAAGACCCTAAGCGGGAACGCCGGCCGACCGGGGAGGGAGGCGGGTCTGGCGCGGCGCTCCCGTATCGTCCTCCGGGCTCTGGGGGGAGCGAATGGGAGGACGAAAAAAGGGCCGCCCCGTAGGGCGGCCTTTGAAAGGTTTAGGAGAGGATGCCTGAAAGGCACCCCCTATGTGCAGTGCAGCGCGCTTTGCTGCAAGTGCGAAATGATACCGTTGTCAGTGCAAAAAATGCAATCGTCGGTTGACGCTACGGAAGGCTGGGGCAGCGCTTCGATTGCATACGTATGCAGTCATTCCGGATCGGCAAAGGAAATGTTTTTTGCCTGTCCACGTTGGCTGAGGCACCATTGCACCATGCCCACCACGCTGAAACTCGATCAGTTCCTGCCGTACCGTCTGTCGATCGCGTCCAATGCGGTGTCGGATGCGGTGGCGACCGCGTATCGGACCTTGTTCGGGTTGCGGATTCCCGAGTGGCGGCTGATCGCGGTGCTCGCCGAGGATGGGGCGATGAGCCAGCAGGCTTTGTGCGGGCGGACGCGGATGGACAAGGTCACGGTGAGCCGCGCGGCGATCGGTCTGGCGGACCGCCGTCTGGTGGAGCGCACGCCCAATGCCGAGGATCAGCGCTCCCACCTGCTGGCGCTGACCGGGGAAGGCTGGGCGCTGTATGAGCAGGTGGCGCCGAAGGCGCTCGAGCTGGAGCGGCGCGTGTTCGAAGGGATCGATCCCGCCGAGATCGAGGCGTTTCGCGAAATGCTGGCGCGGCTTGAAGCGGCGGCGGGCGCGCTCGAGTCTTGAGAAAGCTCGCTAATCGCTGAGATTGCTGGTTTTTTGCAGTGCGGTGGAGCCAATGCGCGAATGGCGCGTTACGGGTTCGGGGGGAACGTGTACGTGCGGTCCCGTAGGAGACGCGTGCGCGTGAGAAACAAGGCTGTCTGGATCGCTGCGCTGGCCGGAACTGCGTTCCTGCCTGGATTTGCGCATGCCCAGATCGCGTCGCCCACTTCCGGACAGGGTGCGCCATCGTCCACGCCCACGCCGACTCCGATCGAGGACGAGACGATCGTGCCCGACGCCGTGTTCGATGCGGCGATCCCGCCGATCGGGGACGATATCGACGCGCCGCTTTCCCCCATCGGCGCAGATCCCGTCAAGGACGCGACCTCGGCGCTGGCCGCGGGCATCGAAGGCAAGTTGGAAGCGATCAAGGAGGAGGAGCCGGAGTTCGCCGAGGCCCTGCCGCCGCTTTCGACGTTCGAGGTAGCGCCGCCGGTGGAGATTGCCGGGGTGAAGGACGGCAAGACTGTCGTCCTGTTCTACGATCAGGTGATCGAAGGACTGGAGGCGATCGGGCTGGAGGGCCGGTATCGCGAGCTCTCGGCACTGCGGCGCGGCAAGGGCAAGGCGGCGAATGCGGCGATGGTGGCGGCGCGGGCCAGCGAGGACGAGAAGCTCGCGGTGCGGCTGATGCAGTCGCTGGGCTATTATGACGGGACTGCGATTTCGATCATTGAGCAGAATCCGGCGAATTCGGGGAAATTGAAGGCGACGATCACGGCGACACCGGGAGCGGTGTATACGCTCGGGTCGGTGGCGGTGCTGGCCGATCCCACGGTGCCCGCCGGGTTCATCGCGCAGGAATTGCCGCTGAAGGTGGGCGATCCGATCGAGGCGGACCGGGTGCAGGGTGCGGAAGCGAACGTCAGCCTGAAGCTGCCGCAGAACGGATATCCGTTCGCCAAGGTGGGGCAGCGCGACATCCTGCTCGATGAGGACACGCACACCGGCGACTATACGCTGCCGGTCGAGGTGGGGCCGCGCGCGAGCTTTGGCGGGTTCGTCACCGAGGGGCGGCGGCAGGCGTTCGGGGTCGACCATATCGCGGTGCTGGCGCGGTTCCGTCGCGGCGAGCTGTATGACAGCCGCGATGTCGACGATCTGCGCGACGCCCTGGTTGCGACGAGCCTGTTTTCGACCGTGTCCGTGGAACCGGTGCGGACCGGGGAGATCGCGCCCGACGGGACCGAATACGTCAATTTGCTGGTGCGGCAGCAGGCGGGGCGGCCGCGGACGATTGCGGGGACGCTCGGCTACAGCACCGGCGAGGGAATCAAGCTGGAGGGAAGCTGGACGCACCGCAACCTGTTCCCGCCCGAGGGTGCGCTGATCGGGACCGGCGTCCTAGGGACGCAGGAGCAGGGCGCGAGCGCGACCTTCCGGCGCTCCAACTGGCGCAAGCGGGACCGGACGCTGACGCTGACGCTGGCGGCGAACCACACCGATTATGCGGCGTATGAATCGTTCACGGGGACGCTTTCGGGGCGGGTTTCGTATGATTCGACCCCGATCTGGCAGAAACGCTGGACCTATTATTATGGCGCGGAGATCGTCGGATCGAACGAGGACCGCTATAATTTCGCGTCGGGCGGGCGCGATCGGGGAACCTATCTGATCGCGGCGGCGCCTGCGTTCCTCGGCTTCGATACTTCGGACAATCTGCTCAATCCGACGCGCGGTTTTCGGATCAAGGCGAACGCGAGCCCCGAGGTGGCCATCAATGGCGGGACGCGTCCGTATGCGCGGCTGATGCTGGAGGGCACGGCCTATTATCCGGTGGCGCAAAACATCGTCATCGCCGGACGGGCGCGGGTCGGGTCGATCCCCGGGATCGACCGCGACGACCTGGCGCCATCGCGGCGCTACTATGGCGGTGGCGGCGGATCGGTGCGCGGGTTCGGCTATCAGGAACTGGGGCCGCGTTCGCCGGATGGGAAGCCGGTGGGCGGGCGCAGCCTTGCCGAATTCGCGGTCGAGGCGCGCTATCGTTTCGGCAATTTCGGGATCGTGCCATTCGTCGACGCCGGGCAGGTGTATGACGAGATCTATCCGACGGGGAAGAATATCCGCCTGGGCGCCGGTATCGGCGGGCGCTTCTACACCAATTTCGGACCTTTCCGCGTGGACGTGGCGACGCCGCTCAACCGGCAGGCGGGTGAGTCCCGCGTGTCGGTCTATGTCTCGATCGGGCAGGCATTCTGATGACCGAGACACAAGTCCCTGACGTTGCCGCCGAGCCGCAGACCGAGCGCATCGTGATCGTCGAGCGCACGCCCGTGTGGCGGCGCATTGTGAAATGGGTCGGCATTGTCGTCGGCGTGCTGGCGGTGCTGGCGGGCGCGGCGGTGCTGGGGCTGAATACCTCGCCCGGGCGCTCGTTCGTGGCGCGGCAGATCAGCAATACGACCTTGGCCTCGGGGCTGAACTTCAAGGTCGGGCGGATCGATGGATCGCTCTATGGCGCGCTGGTGCTGCGCGATGTCGAGGTGCGCGATACCAAGGGCGTGTTCGCTTCGTCGCGCGAGATTGCGATGGACTGGCGGCCGTTCAGCTACTTCGCCAATCGGGTGGATGTGCGCTCGCTGGTGAGCCCGCTGGTGAAGCTCGACCGGTTACCGGCGCTGAAGGCCACGCCGGGCGATCCCAATGCGCCGTTGCTGCCCGACCTTAACATCGACCTCGCCAAGATCGATCTGGCGCGGATCGAGATCGGCAGCGCGGTTACCGGGCAGCGGCATATCGCCAGGCTCGCCGGCAGCGGGCATATTTCGGACGGGCGCGCGCAGATCGCCTTGAACGGCGGGACGCTGGCGGCGGCGGGCGTCGCGGGTGGCGACCTGCTGGCGCTCAAGCTGAATGCGGTGCCCGAGCAAAACAAGCTCGATGTGGACTTGCGGCTGACCGCGCCGGCCAATGGACTGCTGGCGGGGCTGACGGGCGTGACCGCGCCGCTGACCTTCTCGATCACTGGCAATGGCGACTGGAAGCAGTGGAAGGGGCAGGCGGTCAGCACGCTCGGCGGCGATGAGCTCGCCGATCTGGCGATCCAGGCGCGCGACGGGCGGTTCCAGGTGCGTGGGACGACCAAGCCCGGGCTGTACATGCAGGGGCCGGTCGAGCGGCTGACGTCGCCGCAGATGGACGTGGCGCTCGACGTGGCGTGGAACGACCGCAAGGCCGATACCAAGCTGCAATTGCGCTCGAGCGCGCTGTCGCTGAGCGCCGAGGGGCTGGTCGATCTTGGCGATAATCGCTTCGGCAATCTGAAGATCGACGCGCTGCTGCTGACGCCGGGGGCGATCGCGCCCAACCTCAACGGGCGCGAGGTGCGGGTGCAACTGGCGCTCAACGGGCCGTTCGCGAAGCCGGTGGTGGATTACAAATTGCAGGCAGCGTCGCTGGGCTTTGGCGACACACGGATCGAGGGTCTTTATGCCGAGGGGCAGACGCGGGTGGATAGCAACCGCATCCTCGTGCCGGTACGCGCCAGGGCGGCGCGAGTAACCGGGCTGAACGATGCCGCGGGCGGGCTGATTACCAACCTCACCGTGGCCGGCGATCTGGCGATCTCGGGCGATCAGATATTGTCGGATAACCTCAAGCTCAAATCCGACCGGATAAACGCGACCGCCATCGTCGCGGTGGATCTGGGCGAGGGGCGCTATACCGGCGCGCTCAAGGGCCGGGTCAACGACTATGAGATCGATGGGATCGGCACGCTCAATCTGACCACCGACGCCAAACTGGTCGCGGCGCCGGGTGGCGGCTGGGGGATTCGCGGGCATGTCGCGGCGCAGACGGCAAAGATCTACAGCGAGGGGCTGCGGAGCTTTCTCGGCGGCAGCGCGGTCGGCACCAGCGAGGTGGCGATCGACGCCAAGGGGGTGATACACTTCACTGGCTTGCGCGCGAGCGCGCCCGATTTCCGGATCACCAATGGTTCGGGACAATATGACACCAGTGGCGTGCTGCTGCTCAACGCCGATGGCTATTCGACGCAGTACGGCCCGATCATCGCGCGGGTGACGGGCAAGCTCGACGCGCCGCAGGTGATGATCCGGGCGCCGCGGCCGGGGCTGGGCGTCGGGCTGGTGGGAGTCGAGGCGTTCGTGAAGGGCAGCCCGGGCGGCGCCTATACGATCACCGCCAAGGGCGACAGTGACTACGGACCGTTCACTGCGAACGTGCTGCTCCAGACCGGGCGGGCACTGGCGATCGACGTGAAGAGTGGGCGCTTTGCCGGGATGAACATCGAGGGGCGGCTGGTGCAAAGCGCCGCCGGGCCGTTTGCCGGGCAACTGAACTTCGACGGATCGGGCGTGAGCGGCAAGGCGCTGTTGAGCGCCCAAGGTGATGTGCAGCGGGCGGATGTCGATGCCCGGGCGCTGAACGCGGTCATTCCCGGGCAGGCGGGGCTGACCATCGGGCGCGCCATCGTCAACGTGTCGATCGTGCTGACCGAAACGCCGCAGATCGTGGGCGACGCGCAGTTCGCAAACGTGAAACAGGGCGCATTCACCATCAAGACCGCGCGGGTGAAGATCGACTATCGCGGCGGCAGCGGAACCGCGCAGGCGCTGGCGATCGGATCGTCGGGCGTGCCGTTCCGCGTGGCGATGAACGCGAAGCTCAGCCCCCGCGAGTGGCTGGTGGCGCTGGTCGGCGTGGGCAATGGTGTGAATTTCAAGACGCCGGCGCCGGCCCGGATCGCGATCGAGGGCAAGACCTACCGGCTGATGCCGACGCGGGTGGTGTTCGACAGGGGCAGCGCGCGGATCGCGGGCACCTATGGCGCGGGGATGGCGCTCCAGACGCGACTCGACAGCATGGATTTGGCGCTGGTCAATGCGCTGGTGCCGGGCTTGGGGATTGGCGGATCGGCGACGGGCAGCTTCGATTTCGCGCAGGCGACGCCGAGCAGCTTCCCGAGCGCCAATGCGCGGATCGAGATCAGCGACTTTACCCGCTCGAGCCTGTCGGCGGTGTCCATACCGGTCAACGTCACCTTTGTCGGCAAGTTGCTGCCCGATGGCGGCGACGCGCGCGCGCTGATCCGGCGCGGGACGACGACGATCGGGCGGATGGTGGCGACGTTGCGGCCCTTGGGGGCCGAGGCGGGCAGCTGGCAGGAGCGGATGCTGGCGGCGCCGCTGTCCGGCGGCATTCGCTATAACGGGCCGGCTACGGTGCTGTTCTCGCTCTCGGGGCTTTCGGACCAGCATCTCGATGGGCAGCTGGGGGTTGCCGCCGATTTCTCGGGGCAGGTGCGTAACCCCGAGCTGACCGGTGTCTTGCGGGGCAGCAATCTGGTCTACGAGAATGAGACCTATGGCACGCGGCTGTCGAAGATGAAAATCGATGGACGCTTTACCGACGATCAACTGGTGATCAACGAGCTTACTGCGGTTGCCGGGACGGGCACGGTCAAGGCTACGGGCACGATCGGCCTGTCTTCGGCGAACAATTTCCCGATGAACGTGACCGCCGACCTGAACAATGCGCGGCTGGCGCGCAGCGACGCGCTGGCGGCGACCGCGACGGGGAAGATCAGCGTGATCCGAGACGGCAAGGGCAATCGGATCGAAGGGCGGCTCAACGTTCCCGAGGCGCGCTACGAGATCATCCGCCAAGGCGCAGCCGAGGTTACCGAGCTGACCGGCGTGCGGCGCAAGAGCGACGTGTTCCGCACCCCCGAACAGCGGCTGGCGGCGCAGAATGCCGGAAGCTGGGACCTCGACCTGCGCGTGCGCGCAGACAACCAGCTCTTCATCTCCGGCATGGGGCTGGAGTCCGAATGGGCGGCCAACATCACGGTGCGGGGTACGTCGGCCAATCCGGTGATCGGCGGCAGCGCGACGGTGGTGCGCGGCGATTATTCGTTCGCGGGCAAGCGCTTTACGCTGACGCGGGGCAATATCCGCTGGGAAGGGCGCGAGCTATCCAATCCGAGCGTGGAGATCGCCGCGAGCACCACCACCGAGGGGGTGACGGCGAACATCAACGTCACCGGCACCGCGCAAGTGCCGAAGGTCACCTTCAGCTCGAGCCCGAATTTGCCGCAGGACGAGATATTGTCGCGCTTGCTGTTCGGCAGCTCGGTGACCAATCTCTCGGCGATCGAGGCGATTCAGCTGGCGGCTTCGCTCAATTCGCTGCGCGGCAGCGGCGGCGGGGGATTGAACCCGCTCGGCAAGCTGCGCTCGGCTACGGGCATCAGCCGGCTTCGCGTGCTGAGCGCGGACGATACGACCGGCCGTGGGACGGCGCTGGCGGCGGGGCAATATATCACCGACGATATCTACATCGAGATCATCACCGATGCGCAGGGCTTTACCGCGACCCAGCTCGAGATCGCGCTGAGCCGGGCGCTGAGCATCCTCTCGCAGACGGGATCGTTCGGCGGGTCCAGCGTGAGCGTGCGCTACTCGAAGGACTATTGAGGGGCTGGTTCGCCTACTGACACCCGTGTAAGCCGGTGTCGGGAGAGGCGGATGACCGAGCATTTCGACGTGGTGGTGGTGGGCGCGGGAATTTCCGGCGTGGGCGCGGGATACCATATCCAGGCGCATTCGCCGGGGCGCAGCTATGTGATTCTCGAGGGCCGCGCGGCGATGGGGGGAACGTGGGACCTGTTCCGCTATCCCGGCATCCGCAGCGATTCGGATATGTATACACTCGGCTTCTCGTTCCGGCCGTGGACCAACGCCAAGGCGATTGCCGACGGGCCTTCGATCCTGAAATATCTTGAGGACACGGCGCGAGAGTTCGGGATCGACAAGCATATCCGCTATCGCACGCGAGTGAAAAGCGCGGCCTGGTCTACCGCGGACGCGGCGTGGGACGTGACGGCGGAAGTGGATGGCGAGGAGCGCCATTTCACCTGCAATTTCCTCTTCATGTGCACCGGCTATTATAATTACGCGCAGGGCTATACGCCCGAATTCGCGGGTCTGGACGATTTCAACGGGCGCGTGGTGCATCCGCAGCATTGGCCGAGCGATCTGGCGTATGCCGGCAAGCGCGTCGTGGTGATCGGCAGCGGGGCGACGGCGGTTACGCTGGTGCCGGAGATGGCGAAGGCGGCTTCGCATGTGACGATGCTCCAGCGCTCGCCGACCTATATCGTCTCGCGGCCCTCGGAGGATTCGATCGCCAACTGGCTGCGGACCAAGCTGCCGTCCAAGACCGCCTATGCGATCACGCGGTGGAAGAATGTGCTGGGGCAGCAGTTCTTCTTCCGGATCATGCGCAAGAACCCGGACAAGGCCAAGGAACGGATCATCGGCATGGTCCGCGACGAGCTGGGGCCGGACTATGACGTCGGCACCCATTTCACGCCGAGCTACAAGCCGTGGGACCAGCGCCTGTGCCTGGTGCCCGATTCCGACCTGTTCGAGTCGATCCGCGCGGGGACATCGGAGGTGGTGACGGGGCATATCGACCGGTTCGTGCCCGAGGGAATCAAGCTGCAATCGGGGCAGGTGCTCAAGGCCGACGTGGTGGTGACCGCGACGGGGCTGGAGCTGCAGGTGATGAGCGGGATTCCGCTGAGCGTGGACGGCGTGGGCGTCGATCTGCCGAGCCGGATGACGTACAAGGGGATGATGCTTTCGGACGTGCCCAATCTGGCGCTGTCGTTCGGCTATACCAACGCTTCGTGGACGCTGAAGGCCGATCTGACCTCGGCCTATGTCTGCCGCTTGCTCAACGCGATGAAGAAGCGCGGAATGCGCCAGATCACGCCGCGGCTGAGCGCGCCGGTGGAGGAATTGCCGTTCCTCGATTTCACCTCGGGCTATGTCCAGCGGGCGATGGACCGGTTCCCGCGGCAGGGCGGGCGCAAGCCGTGGCGGCTCAACCAGAATTACACGCGTGACCTGATGGCGCTGCGCTATGGCGGGATCGATCAGGAGATGGAGTTCTCCAATCCTGTGCCGAAGGTGGCGAAGGCGGCCTGACGGATAGGCACCTCGGAAGTTGATCAAGTTCGCGCAAACGCGTGCGATCTCGCAACAATCTTTCAAGCGGGTCAACGAAGTCAAAGAGCGGCCGGGAGGGATTTGGCCGAGTCAACCAATCAGGCGAAATCCTACATAGCAAGCTCCTGTGCTCACGCGAAGGCCGGAGCGTTGGAGATGAAGGCTTATCGCTCGCGGCCAGGGCCCCGGCCTTCGCCGGAGCACGGCTAGCCTGGCTTCGACTTCAGCAGCGCCGATCGCGTGCATTCGCATACCACTTCGTTCCGCTGGTTCAGCATGCGGTGCGCCCAGGTGACGATGCCATGGCCGGGGCGCGACTTGCTGGGGCGCAGCTCGACCACTTCGGTTTCGGCGCGGAGCGTGTCGCCGAGGAACACCGGCTTGGGCATGCGCAGTTCGTCATACCCGAGATTGGCGACGAGCGTGCCCGCCGTGGTGTCGCCCACGGTGATGCCGACCATCAGGCTGAAGGTGAAAGTGCCGTTGACGAGGATCTGGCCGAACTCGGACGCGCGCGCGGCTTCGGCGTCGATATGGAGCGGCTGGGTGTTGTGGGTGAGCGTCGAGAACAAGAGGTTATCGGTCTCGGTCACGGTGCGGTGGAGATCGTGGGCGATGGTCTCGCCGACCTGCCATTGGTCGAAATAGCGTCCGGGCATCAGCGTGCCTCCATCAGTTTCAGCTTGAAGCCGACATGGCTGCGGCTCCAGCCAAGTTTTTCGTAGAAGCGGTGCGCGTCGAGGCGGCTGGCCGAGGAGGTCAGCTGGACCATATAGCAGCCGCGCGCGCGGCATTGCGCGACCGCCCAGTCGATCAGCTTTGCGCCGAAGCCCTGGCCGCGCAGGTCGGCGGTGATGCGAACCGCCTCGATCTGACCGCGCCATGCGCCGCGGAAGGATAGGCCGGGGAGATAGCTGAGCTGGAGCGTGCCGATGACGCGGCGTTCGAGCTCGGCGGCGACGAGCATCTGGTTGGGGTCGGCGGCGATCGCGTCGAAGGCGGCGCGGTAGCGGGGGTCGGCGGGATCGGTTTCGCGGTCGGCGGGGATGGTGTCCTCGGCTAGCATGGCGAGGATTTCCGGGAGGTCCTCGAGGGTCGTCGGGCGGATGGTGAGGTTTCCAACCTCCGTTCGTGCGGAGCTCGTCGACGCACTGCCTTTCCCTTCCGATGGTTCGGCAGAAGGAGGGCAGCCCTTCGACAAGCTCAGGGCGAACGGGGTGGGTGTGGTACTCATTCCGCTTTCTCGATCCGCACCAGCATCGTGCCTTCGCTGACTTGGCCGCCGGCTTCGGCGTTGAGCTCGGTCACGGTGCCGTCGAACGGGGCGGTGAGGCTGTGCTCCATCTTCATCGCTTCGAGGGTGACGAGGCGCTGGCCCTTGGCGACGGTGTCGCCCGCGGCGACATCGATGGCGGTGACTCGGCCGGGCATGGGGGCGAGGATCGCGCCGTCCGAAGCGCCGCCGGCAGCACTTCCCGACGTGCGGGGCAGCGATGCGAGAAAGGACAGGCCATCATCGTTTACCGCGACGCCGCCCGCCACGGGCTCGCCGACGACCATCGCGTAGCGCCAGTCGGCGGGAAGGGTGACGATATGATTCTTGCCTTCCACCCCGACCGCGACTTCAAGCCGATCCGGCGCATTGAGCCGGAAGCCGAGTGCGCCACGCCACGGATTGGGCTGAGGAAAGGAGAGGAGATCCTCGTCCCAAGTGGAGAGCATCGTCGGCTTCCCATAATATTCCTGCACCAGGATCGCGGCTGCGGCCTGCTTCACCATATCGCCGGTCGGTTCTGCGGGTGGCAGCAGGGCATCGGCCTTCGCGGCAATGAAGCCGGTGTCGATCCGTGCCGCGCGGAAATCGGGATCGTCGAGCGCGCGCCACAGGAAGGGCGCGTTGGTCTTGACCGGATAGATGTCGGTGGACGCGCACGCTGCGGAGAGCATTTCGCACGCCTCGGCGCGCGTGTCGGCATGGACGACGATCTTGGCGATCATCGGATCGTAGAAGGGGCTGATCTCGAACCCCTCATAGACGCCTGTTTCGAGCCGGACGTCGCGGTGCGGACGGAATATCTCGAGGCGACCGATGCTCGGAAGGAAGCCCCTGGCTGGATCCTCCGCATAGAGCCGCGCTTCCATCGCCCACCCGTCGATCGCCAGTTCGTCCTGTTGCTTCGGCAAAGCCTCGCCCGACGCCACCCGCAGCTGCCACTCGACCAGATCCTGCCCGGTGATCTCCTCGGTCACCGGATGCTCCACCTGAAGCCGCGTGTTCATTTCCATGAACCAGATGCGGTCCGCGCGCAGACCCTCGCTGGCGTCGGCGATGAACTCGATGGTGCCGGCGCCGACATAGTCGACCGCCTTGGCGGCGCGGACGGCGGCGGCGCAGATGGCTTCGCGGGTGGACGCGTCCATGCCGGGGGCGGGGGCTTCCTCGATCACCTTCTGGTGGCGGCGCTGGAGCGAGCAATCGCGCTCGAACAAATGGACGACATTGCCGTGGGTGTCGCCGAATACCTGCACTTCGATGTGGCGGGGCGAGAGGATGTATTTCTCGATCAGGACGCGATCGTCGCCGAAGCTGGACGCGGCTTCGCGCTTGCAGCTGGCGAGGGCGTCCTGGAAATCGGCGGCGGCATCGACCCGGCGCATGCCTTTGCCGCCGCCACCGGCGACTGCCTTGATCAGGACGGGATAGCCGATCGCGTCGGCCTCAGCCTGAAGACGGTCGGGCGACTGGTCCTCGCCGAGATAGCCGGGGGTGACGGGCACACCGGCGGCGATCATCCGCGCCTTGGCGGCGTCCTTCAGGCCCATCGCGCGGATGGAGTCGGGGTTGGGGCCGACCCAGATCAGGCCGGCGTCTTTCACGGCTTGGGCGAAATCGGCGTTTTCGGAGAGGAAGCCATAGCCGGGGTGGATCGCCTCCGCGCCGCTCTGTTTGGCGGCGGCGATAATCTTCTCGCCGACCAGGTAGGATTCGCGGGCCGGAGAGGGGCCGATGTGGACGGCGGCGTCAGCCTGGCGGACGTGCAAAGCGGTCGAGTCGGCATCCGAATAGACGGCGATCGAGCGGATTCCCATCGCGCGCGCGGTGCGGATGATGCGGCAGGCGATTTCCCCGCGATTGGCGATCAATAGGGATTTCAACATATTAGCGTTCCGAACTTCGCGATGCTTGCGCATGTGGGAAAGAAAAAAGGGTGTGAGGTTTGGGGGCCATGCGGGAGTGTGGGCACATTTCGCGCGTGTAGGACAGGGCGGATCATGGATGGCGTTCCGGGAAGCCGTGGCGCGTGTGCAGCGCCGCGAGCAGGGCTTCGATCTCGTTGACGAACCCGCCTTCGCGGAAAACGAGCGAAGGCAGGTTCTGGTTCGCTTCGCCGATCGCTTCGACCACTGCCGCACGCGGGCGGGGCCAGGGGACGTGGATGACTTCGAGATTGGCGGCGCGGTCCGGGAAGGCGGCGAGGAGGCCCTCGATGGTCATGCAATCCTTGCAGTAGAAGACGCGCCCGCCGAATTCGGGATCGGCGAAGTCGTGCTGGAGCAGGAACAGGCGGTCGCGGGTCATTTGCGGTTGGTGCCGATGATGGTGTCGAGGTCGTGCGCCGTGCGCTCGGGGTGGCGGGCGGTCTTGTCGGCATAGAAAGCGACGATCCGCGCCATGTCGGCTTCGTAGTCGCCGGTCGGCACGATCGCCGGGCCGAGACCGCCGACTTTCCTCGCATAATCGACATAGCCGAGCACCAAAGGCACGCCGGCGCCAAGCGCGATGTGATAGAAGCCGGTGCGCCACTGGGCGACGGCGCTGCGGGTGCCTTCGGCGGCGATGATCAGCATGAATTCGTCGCGCCGGGCGAACTCGGCGATGGTGGCCTCGACATAGTTGCGCGAGGCCGAGCGATCGATCGAGACCCCGCCCATATCGCGCATGAAGCGGCCCATCGGCCAGCGGAACAGGCTCTTCTTGCCCATGAAATGCGCCTTGATCCCGAGCGCGTTGGTGAGGCCGAGGACGTTGACGAAATCCCAGTTCGACGTGTGCGGCGCGGCGAGGATGACGCAGCGGCGATCCGCCGGCGGCGCGCCTTCGGCCTTCCAGCCACGCGTCTGGTAGAGCCAGACCAGCAGCCGGCGGACGAGGCGCGAAAGCAGGGTAGGACCCGGATCGGGTGTCACCGTGCGGGGCAGCCGGTGGTGCGCGAGGAGAAAGTGATGTTCATCACTTTCCACACGCCCTTTTGGCGGACGAGATCGAAATGATCGTAGCCGCAGGTCATCACCTTGCCCTTCTGGCGCACTACGAACGGCGCCCACACCATCGCGATGTCGCCGTCGATTTCGATCGCGGGATTGGAAATGCGTTCCTGAAAAACGTCGTCCGGCCGGATTTGCTCGATATATTTGCTCCACGGCTGCGAGCGGAGTTCGCCGGGCAGCCCGGATGCGGTGACGCGGCCATCGGGATACACATGGCGCAGCACTGCGGCGGCGTCTCCCGCCTCGAACGCGGCCAGGATCGCGTTGATCGGCGTAAGGACGGCGGCGGCCTCGTCGTCCGCGTAGGGTAGCGCGTTGGCGGGCGGGAGCTTGTCCGATTGCGCGAACGCCGGGAGCGGGAGGAGCAATGCGGCGGCGGCGAGGAGATGGCGCATGGAGGCTGTGACCTTCTAATTCCTCCCCGAGCTTGTCTCGGGGAGGGGGACCATGCGAAGCATGGTGGAGGGGCGCGCGAAGCGCGTGGAGCGAGCCATATGATCAAAGGGACGGGAAAGGCGTACCGTCGCTCTAAAAAGCTGCGCCGCGAAATGACGTTGCCTGAGGTGCTGCTTTGGCAGCAGCTTCGTAGAGGCGGAACCGGCCATCACTGGCGGCATCAGCATCCCGCCGGGCATTATTCGCTCGACTTCTATTGCGACGCGGCGAAGCTTTGCGTCGAGGTGGATGGGGAGGTGCATGCGCGCGGCGACCGGCCGGACCGGGATGCACGGCGCGATGCGTGGCTGGCTGCGAACGGTGTTTCGACGTTGCGGATTCCCGCGGTGGACGTGCTGCGCAATCTCGAGGGCGTTGTGCGGCTGGTTAGCGAGACCGCGCGCAAGCGCGCACCCCTCCACCATCCTTCGGATGGTCCCCCTCCCCCAGCAGAGCTGGGGGAGGAATAAGAAGGCGCCTTCCTCCATCACATCCGGAACACGCCGAACGCGGGGCGTTCGGGGATCGGGGCGTTGAGGGTTGCGGCGAAGGCCAGGCCGAGGACGTCGCGGGTCTGCGCGGGGTCGATGATGCCGTCGTCCCACAGGCGCGCGGTGGCGTGCCAGGGGTTGCCTTCGTCTTCGTAGCGCTGGCGGATCGGGGCCTTGAAGGCTTCTGCTTCCTGGTCGCTCCATTTGTCGGCGTCGCGGTGGACGGTTGCCAGGACCGACGCGGCTTGCTCGCCGCCCATCACGCTGATGCGGCTGTTGGGCCAGGTGAAGAGGAAGCGCGGGCTGTAGGCGCGGCCGCACATGCCGTAATTGCCGGCGCCGAAGCTGCCGCCGATCAGCACGGTGATCTTGGGGACGGTGGCGGTGGCGACGGCGGTAACGAGCTTGGCGCCATGCTTGGCGATGCCTTCGGCCTCATATTTGCCACCGACCATGAAGCCCGAGATGTTCTGGAGGAAGAGCAAAGGCACGCGGCGCTGGCAGGCGAGCTCGATGAAATGCGCGCCTTTCTGGGCGGACTCGCTGAACAATATGCCGTTGTTGGCGATGATGCCGACGGGGATGCCCCAGATGTGGGCGAAGCCGCAGACCAATGACGTGCCGTACAGCGCCTTGAACTCGTGGAATTCACTGCCGTCGACGAGGCGGGCGATGACTTCGTGGACGTCGTAGGGCGCGCGGACGTCGGTGGGGAGGAGACCGTAGAGATCCTCGGCGGCGAATTTGGGCGCGCGCGGATCGAGCAGGGCGATGTCCGGCGTGCGATCGGCGGGCAAGTGGCTGACGATATCGCGGACGATGGTGAGGGCGTGCTCGTCATTTTCGGCGAGGTGATCGACCACGCCCGACTTGCGCGCGTGGAGATCGCCGCCGCCCAGCTCCTCGGCGGTGATGACTTCGCCGGTGGCGGCCTTCACCAAGGGCGGGCCGGCGAGGAAGATCGTGCCCTGCTCGCGGACGATCACGCTTTCGTCGGACATTGCGGGGACATAGGCGCCGCCGGCGGTGCAGCTGCCCATCACGCAGGCGATCTGGGGGATGCCCTTGGCCGACATCTGCGCCTGATTGAAGAAGATGCGGCCGAAATGATCGCGGTCGGGGAAGACTTCGGCCTGGTGGGGGAGGTTGGCGCCGCCCGAGTCCACCAGGTAGATGCAAGGCAGGCGGTTGGCCTCGGCGATCTCCTGGGCGCGGAGATGCTTCTTGACCGTCATCGGATAGTAAGTGCCGCCCTTCACCGTGGCATCGTTGCAGACGATCATGACGGTGCGGCCCGAGACGCGGCCGATGCCCGCGATCATGCCGGCGCCGGGGACTTCGCCGTCGTAGAGGTCGTTGGCGGCGAGCTGGCCGATCTCAAGGAAGGGCGAGCCGGGATCGAGCAGCCGCTCGACGCGCTCGCGCGGGAGCAATTTGCCGCGCGAAACATGGCGTTCGCGGCTTTGCTCGCTGCCGCCCAGCGCGGCCCTGGCGACGTCTTCGCGCAATTGCCCGGCCAGCGCGCGGTTATGCGCGGCGTTGGCCCGGAAGGTTTCGCTCTCGGTGGAGACTTTGGTGTCGAGCACCGGGCCGCTCATTGGGCGTTCATCCTCTCAGTTCTTTTAGCTGACTAGACGCGGCGAACCGCCTTGGAAACCCACTGGCGTGCTGCATTTCGGCGGTGTAGCACCCCCGCCATACACTGGAATTCAGGAGAGAAAGCCTTGAAGACTCGCGCCATCCTGCTCGCAATGCTGCTCGCGACCTCCGCCTGCACCGCCTCCGCGCCGACCACGCCGGCGGGCACCGGCATCGGCGTCGATGTCGCGGCGTTCAACAAGAGCGTGAAGCCCGGCGACGATTTCGAAGAATATGCCAATGGCGGCTGGCGCGCCAAGGCGGTGATCCCGGCGGACCGTTCGTACACCGGCGTAAGCCTGGAGGTGCAGAACAAGGCCGAGGCCAACAATGTCGCGATCCTGACCGCCGCGCAAAACGCCAATGCCGCGGTGGGGACCGATCAGCGGCGGATCGCCGACTGGTATGCGGCCTATACCGACACCGCGGGAATCGAGAAGCGCGGGATGGCGCCGATGCAGGCCGAACTGGCGGCGATTGCGGGGCTGAAGGACAAGAGCGCGCTCTCGGCGATGCTGGGCGCGAATTTGCGCGCCGATGTCGACCCGCTCAACGCGACCAATTTCCAGACCGAGAATTTGTTTGGGCTGTTCGTCAGCCAGGCGTTCGACAAGCCCGACACGACGGTGCCCTATGTATTGCAGGGCGGGCTGGGGCTGCCCGACCGCGATTACTACCTCTCGGCCAAGCCCGAGATGGTGCAGGTGCGGGCGCAGTATAAGGCCTATATCGTCAAGCTGCTGACGCTGGCGGGGATGTCCGATCCGGCGGCGCGGGCCGAGCGGATCATGGCGCTGGAGACGCGGATCGCGCAGGTCCATTCGGACATCGTTGCCAGCCAGGACGCGCACAAGGCCGACAATCCGTGGGTGAAGGCGGACTTCGCGAAGAAGGCACCGGGGATCGACTGGGATGCCTATTGGAACGCGGCGGGGCTGAGCGCGCAGAACGACTATATCGTCTGGCATCCGGACGCGGTGACCGGCTGCGCGCAATTGGTGGCGAGCGAGCCGATGGAGGCGTGGCAGGACTGGCTGGCATTCCACCGGATCAACGAGGTGACCGACGTGCTGCCCGCCGCCTTCGACGCGGCGCATTTCGAGTTCTTCAACCACACGCTCAACGGCACGCCGCAGCAGCGCCCGCGTGACAAGCGCGCGCTGAACAGCGTCAACAATTGGCTCGGCGACGCGATGGGCAAGCTCTATGCCGAGCAATATTTCCCGGCATCGTCCAAGGCCGACATCCAGGCGATGGTGAAGGGCATCCTCGCGGCGTTCGACAGCCGCGTCGCCGGGCTGACCTGGATGAGCGCGGGTACCAAGGCGGAGGCGCGCAAGAAGATCGAGACGATGCGCGTCGGGATCGGATACCCCGACACGTGGCGCGACTATTCGAGCCTCGACGTGAAGGCCGACGATCCGGTCGGCAATTTCCGCCGCGCGGAGCAGGCCGAGACCCGGCACCAGCTCGCCAAGATCGGCAAGCAAGTGAACCCGAACGAGTGGTGGATGACGCCGCAGACGGTGAATGCGGTCAATCTGCCGTTGCAGAACGCGCTGAACTTCCCGGCGGCGATCCTGCAGGCGCCCTATTACGATCCGGCGGCCGACGCGGCGAGCAACTATGGCTCGATCGGATCGGTGATCGGGCATGAGATCAGCCACAGCTTCGACAATCTGGGGGCGGATTTCGATTCCAGCGGCCGCCTGCGCAACTGGTGGACCAAGGAGGATTTCGCGCATTTCGCGGCGGCGGGGCAGGCGCTGGTGAAGCAGTATAATGCTTATGAGGCGCTGCCCGGGCTGTTCCTCAACGGGCAGCAGGAGCTGGCCGAGAACATCGCCGATGTGGCGGGGCTCGCGGCGGCGCTGGAGGCCTATCATACGTCGCTGGGCGGCAAGCCGGCGCCGGTGATCGGCGGGCTGACCGGGGACCAGCGCTTCTTCCTGGCCTTCGCGCAGGGCTGGCGGAGCAAGCAGCGCGAGCAATCGCTGCGCGGAAGGATCGCGACCGACGGGCATGCGCCGGCGCGGTGGCGCGTGCAGACGGTACGCAATCTGGATGCCTGGTATGGCGCGTTCGGGGTGCAGGCGGGCGAGAAATTGTATCTGGCGCCGGAAGCGCGCGTGAAGGTCTGGTGAGGCCCGCCGGCTTCGCCTAGGCTGCTGAAAAATGGTCCAGGGGAAAGCGATGCGACGAATGCGAACCATATCCGCGATGGCCGCGGCGCTGCTGCTGGTTGGGGCGGCGCCGGCGAGCCGGGATAGTTGGACACGCGCCTGGACGGCGAGCATGTGGAAGACCCCCGGCGAACCGATCGCGCTGGACAATGTCACGATCCGCTCGGAAATCCGCGTCGCCGCCAGTGGCGCGGCGATCCGGCTGCGGCTTTCCAACGAGTTCGGCGACGATCCCGTGGCGATCGGCGGGGCTACGGTGCAGGTGGCCGGCGGGGCGCCGGTGGCGGTGCGCTTCGGTGGGCTTTCCACCGTGCGGATCGGGGCGGGGGCGCCCATCGTCAGCGATTCCGTTGCGCTGCCGGTCAAGGCGTTCGATGTGGTCAGCGTCGCGCTCTATCTGCCCGAGAAGACGCGCGTGGCGACGGTGCATCATAGCGGGGGCGACCAGACGCAGATCTCGGCGCCGGGCGATCATCTCCGCGAGACTTTCGTGGCGGCGCGGACCGACCGGCTGCGGCCGCTGATCGCGGGGATCGACGTGCGTTCGGTCAAGCCGCGCCCGATCGTCGTCGCTTATGGCGATTCGATCACCGACAATCCCGATTGCGCCAACGCCGCGCCTACCCTGTGCCGTTGGGGCGATGTGCTGGCGCGCCGCTTCGCCAAGGCGGGAATGCCGCAGGTGGTGGTGACGCAGGCGATTTCGGGCAACCGCATCCTGGCGCCGGGAACCGGCCCGAGCGCGCTGGCACGCTTCGACCGCGACGTGCTGGCGGTGCCCGGGGTCACGCATGTCGTGCTGCTCGAGGGGATCAACGATATCGGCAATTCGGGGCTGACGCGCAACGGCCTGACCCGGCCGATGATCACCACCGCCGAGCTGATCGCCGGATACCGCCAGCTGGTGGTGCGGGCGCACGAGCGGGGGATCAAGGTGATCGCGATGACGATCCTGCCGTTCGAAGGCGCGTTTTATCATTCGTCCGAGCGCGAGGCGATGCGTGCCGAGGTGAATGCGTGGATCCGGACATCGGGCGTGTTCGACGCGGTGATCGATATGGAGAAGGTGGTCGCCGATCCGGCCAATCCGCGGCGGATCGCCAGCGATCTGCAAGCGGGCGATAATTTGCATCCCGATGGGCGCGGCGAGACCAAGATGGGCGAAGCGATCGATCTGCGGCTGTTTCGGTAGCTCCCTCTCCCTTTGGGAGAGCAGCGACGGAAGGGTGAGGGTGACTTACAGAGTGATCGTTCACCCTCATCCTTCCCACCGCTTCGCGGCGGGCCCCTTCCTTCTCCCAAAGGGAGAAGGAGTTTAGCCCGCGCCGATCAATTCGCGGCCGATCAGCATGCGGCGGATCTCGTTGGTGCCCGCGCCGATATCGAGCAATTTGGCGTCGCGCATGAAGCGTTCGACCGGCCAGTCCTTGGTGTAGCCCGCGCCGCCGAGCGCCTGGATGGCTTCGAGGCTGACCTTCACCGCGCTTTCGCTGGCGAGCAGGATCGCGCCCGCGGCATCGAAGCGGGTGGTGTTGCCCGCGTCGCAATTCTTGGCGACGGTGTAGACATAGGCGCGGGCCGAATTGAGCGCGACATACATATCCGCCACCTTGGCCTGCATCAGCTGGAACTGGCCGATCGACTGGCCGAACTGCTTGCGATCGCGGATGTAGGGGATGACCACGTCGAGGCACGCCTGCATGATGCCGAGCTGGATGCCTGCGAGGACGGTGCGCTCGTAATCGAGGCCCGACATCAGCACGCCGACGCCGCCGTTTAGCGGGCCCATGACGTTTTCGTCGGGGACTTCGCAATCCTGGAACACCAATTCGGCGGTGGGCGAGCCGCGCATGCCCATCTTGTCGATCTTCTGGCCGATGCTGAAGCCGGGCATATCCTTTTCAATCAGGAAGGTGGTAATGCCGCGCGAGCCTTCTCCGGTCTTGGCGTAGACGACCAGGGTATCGGCATAAGCCGCGTTGGTGATCCAGAATTTGGTGCCGTTGAGGAGATAGCCGCTGTCGGTCTTCTGTGCGCGCAGCTTCATGCCGACGACGTCCGAGCCGGCGCCGGCTTCGGACATGGCGAGGCTGCCGACATGCTCGCCGGAGACGAGCTTGGGGAGGTATTTGGCCTTCTGCTCGGGGCTGGCCCAGCGGTTGATCTGGTTGACGCAGAGGTTCGAGTGGGCGCCGTAGCTGAGGCCGATCGAGGCGGAGGCGCGGCTGACTTCCTCGACCGCGACGACATGCTCGAGATAGCCGAGGCCGAGGCCGCCATATTCCTCGTCGACGGTGATGCCGTGGAGGCCGAGCACGCCCATCGCCGGCCACAGCTCGCGGGGGAACCAGTCTTCGGCGTCGATCTTTGCGGCGAGCGGCTCGATCCGGTCCTTGGCGAAGCGCTGCGTGGTCTCGCGGATCGTGTCGGCCATTTCGCCGAGGCCGAAATCGAGGGTGGCTTCCATATCCGAACTCTCCGTTCGCCCCGAGCTTGTCGAAGGGCTGTGTTTTCTATCTAACCTCTGAAGGAAGGGCAGGGCTTCGACAAGCTCAGCCCGAACGGGGAGAGTAGCATTGTCGAGCCTTTTTCGCCGCAAGCTGATTACCGCAGAGCAGCCCGAGCATCACCGGATGGCGCGGACCTTGAGCTGGCCGCATCTCGTGGCGATGGGCGTCGGCGCGATCGTCGGCACCGGCATCCTGACGCTGATTGGCGTCGGTGCCGACCGGGCGGGGCCGGCGGTGCTGATCAGCTTCGTGGTAGCGGGGGCAATCTGCGCGTGCGCGGCGCTCTGCTATGCCGAGATGGCGACGATGATCCCGGCTTCGGGCAGCGCCTATACCTATAGCTATGCCGTGCTGGGGGAGATGATCGCCTGGGTGGTCGGCTGGTCGCTGATCCTCGAATATTCGCTGGTGGTGTCGGCGGTGGCGGTGGGCTGGTCGGGCTATGCGGTGGGGTTCCTCCACGGTCTCGGCCTGGATTTGCCCGAGTATCTGACGCACGGGCCGACGGCGGCGGGCGCGTTCGGGATCAACCTGCCGGCGGTGGCGATCATCGCGGTGGTCGCGGGGCTGCTGATGCTGGGGACGCGCGAGAGTGCGCGGGTGAACAGCGCGCTGGTGGTGCTCAAGATCGTCACGCTCTCGCTGTTCGTCGCGGTGGCGCTGCCGCACTTCGATCCGGCGAACCTCGTGCCGTTCGCGCCGCATGGCTATGGCAGCGAGGCCGGCGCCGGCGGCGTGAAATATGGCGTGATGGGTGCGGCGGCGATCATCTTCTTCGCATTCTACGGCTTCGACGCAATCTCGACCGCGGCGGAGGAGGCCAAGAATCCGGAGCGCGACCTGGCGATCGGGATCGTCGGTTCGATGGTGGCGTGCACCGCGATCTATATCATCGTCGCGCTGACGGCGGTGGGGGCATTGGGCTATACCCAATTCGCCAACAGCCCCGAGCCGCTGGCGCTGATCCTGCGCGAGATCGGGCAGGCGCAGGTGGCGACGATCGTCGCGGCGGCGGCGGCGATCGCGCTGCCGACGGTGCTGCTGGCGTTCCTCTATGGCCAGAGCCGGATCTTTCTGGTGATGGCGCGCGACGGGTTCCTGCCCGCCAAGCTGGCGGTGATTTCGAAGCGGGGCACGCCGGCGCGGATCACGGTGATGACGGCAGTGGTGGTGGCGATCCTCGCCGCGCTGACGCCGCTCGACGAGATTGCGAGCCTAGCCAATGCCGGGACCCTGTGCGCGTTCGTGGCGGTGGCGGCGTGCGTGCTGGTGCTGCGGCGGCGCGATCCAGGGGCGCGGCGGCCGTTCCGAACGCCGGCGGCCTGGGTGATCGCGCCGCTGGCGATCGCGGGGTGCGTGTATCTGTTCGCGAGCCTGCAGACCAAGACGCAGGTCTATTTCTTCATTTGGAACGGGATCGGGCTGCTGGTCTATCTCCTCTACGGGCGGCGGCGGGCGGTCACGCAGTCGTGATCGTGCCGTCGGTGATAGTGACCGGCCAGGGCTGAAGTCGCGCGCCGGTGCAGGGTCCGCCTACGCAGACGCCGTCGTGGATGCGGTAGAGCGCGCCATGCCATGAGCTTTGGATGAGGGCGCCGTCGGGCGTGAGATACTGGTCGAGTTCTTGCGCCAGCGGGATCGCCATATGGGCGCAGCGGTCGACGTAGCCGTGGACGGCGTCGCCCTGGCGGACGACGAAGCCGTGGAAGCGGCCGGCCTTCATCTGGAGGACGAAGTTTCGGGCCTTGCCATCGGGGATGAGGGCGAGGGGGCCTAGTTTCACGCCGGGCGGGGTGGTGGTGAGGCGCTCCACCTAATTCCTCCCCGGTAGCGAAGCGTACGGGGAGGGGGACCGCGCCCGAAGGGCGTGGTGGAGGGGCGGCGCGCGAAGACGCGCCGTTGGCCCGTGCGGCAACGGTACGCGCGCAGAAGATGCGCGCGCGCCTCCACCATTTTGCTGAAGGAGCAAAATGGTCCCCCTCCCCGTGCCGGGGAGGAATTTCATGGCAACCTGGCCTTCGGGAAGCCCTTCCATGCGGCGTCATAGTCCGGCTGGGCGCGGTCCAGCGCATATTGCGTCGGTTTGTATGGCCAGCACGTCTCGACCATGAACGCCATCGTGCCCGCGATCTTGTGCGGCTTGAGATCGGCGTTGGACGCGCTTTCCCAGCTCGCCAAGTCCGGGCCGTGGCCGGCCATCAAATTGTGGAGCGACAGGCCGCCGGGGGCGAAGCCCTCCGCCTTGGCGTCATAGGCGCCGGTGATCAGGCCCATCGCTTCGGACATCACGTTGCGATGGAACCAGGGCGGGCGGAACGTGTCTTCGGCGACCATCCAGCGCGGGGGGAAGATCACGAAATCGGCGTTGGCGCGGCCGGGGACATCGCTGGGCGAGGTCAGCACGGTGAAGATCGACGGATCGGGATGGTCGAAGCTCACGGTGTTGATCGTGTTGAAGCGGCTCAGGTCATAGCGCCACGGCGCGAGATTGCCGTGCCACGCCACCACGTCGAGCGGACTGTGATCGAGTGGGGTGGCCCAGAGGCTGCCGAGATATTTCTGGATGAGTTCGAAAGATTCGTCGCGATCCTCGAACCAGGCGGCGGGGGTCTCGAAATCGCGCGGGTTGGCGAGGCCATTGCTGCCGATCGGGCCGAGATCGGGGAGGCGGAACAGCGCGCCGTGGTTTTCGGCGATATAGCCGCGGGCCTCGCCGTCGGGGAGCATCGCGCGGAAGCGAACGCCGCGGGGGATCAGCGCGATCTGGCCGGGGGCGATATCGATCTTGCCCATCTCGGTGAGCAACTGGAGGCGGCCTGCCTGCGGAATGAACAGCAGCTCGCCATCGGCATCGGCGAAGATGCGGGCGTCCATATTCGCATTGGCGGCGTAGAGGTGGACGGCGACGCCTTCCAGGTCGGCGGGGTCGCGGTTGGCGAGCATGGTGGCCATGCCGTCGATCAGATCGGTGCCGGGAGGGGCGGCCGCGATCGGGTCCCAGCGGAGGCGGTTGGGGGGCAGGGGAGCATCCACCGTGCCGGGGGCGAAGTTGGGGGCGCCCTGGTAGCGGGCGAAGCGAGGGTGCTCGGCGGTGGGGCGCAGGCGATAGAGCCAGGAGCGGCGGTTTTCGTGGCGTGGGGCGGTGAAGGCGGTGCCGCTGAGCTGCTCGGCGTAGAGGCCGAAGGCGGGCTTTTGCGGGCTGTTGCGGCCGATCGGGAGCGCGCCGGGGACCGCCTCGGTCGAGACATGGTTGCCGAAGCCGGGGAGGTAATCAGCTGCCATCGAACGATCCTCTTTCCCTTCTCCCATCGGGAGAAGGAGGGGCCCGCCTGGCGCAGCCAGGTGGGAGGATGCGGGTGATTTGGGTGCGCATAATCACCCTCACCCTTCCGCCGACTGCGTCGGCTCCCTCCCTCTCCCGATGGGAGAGGGAATTTTGAGCGGTTGGATGAGGGAGAAGCGCACTTGGCACTGCCCCCTCATCCCCCTGCGGTAAGGCCGGGTTGCTCCCGGCTCTCCTCTCCAACTCGAATCAGGCGTCGACCTGAATGACGCCGCGGCGAATTTGGTCAAGCTCTATGCTCTCGAACAGCGCCTGGAAATTGCCGTTGCCGAAGCCTTCGTTGCCCTTGCGCTGGATGATCTCGAAAAAGATCGGGCCGAACATATTCTCGGTGAAGATCTGGAGGAGGATGCCTTCCTCGGGCGAGCCGTCGATCAGGATGCGGTTCTTGCGGAGGCGTTCGACATCCTCGCCGTGGCCGGGTACGCGCTTGTCGATCAGCTCGAAATAGGTTTCGATCGTGTCCTGCAGGCGGACGCCGCGGGCGCGGAGGCGCTCGACGGTGTCGTAGATGTCGGGGGTGGTCAGCGCGAGGTGCTGGATGCCTTCGCCCTGATATTCGCGGATGAATTCCTCGATCTGGCTGGTGTCGTCCTGGCTCTCGTTGAGCGGGATGCGGATCGCCTTGTCGGGAGCGATCATCGCCTGGCTGAACAGGCCGGTCGCCTGGCCCTTGATGTCGAAATATTTCTGCTCTTCGAAGCCAAACAGGGTTTTGTAGAACTCGCTCCACACCCGCATCTGGCCGCGGCGGACATTGTGAGTGAGGTGATCGAGCAGGTCGAGGCCGACGTTATTGGCCGCTTCGGCCTCGCGCCAGCCGGGGACTTCGGCCCAGTCGGCATAGAGATCGGTGCCGTCCTGGATGAAGTACAGATAGGAGCCGCCGATGCCTTCGATGACGGTGTCGTCCTCTTGCGTCGGCTGCGCGCCGTGATCGAGCGCCCAGCGCATTGCCAGCGCGGGATCGGACACGCGGAACGCCATCGCGCTGGCGGAGGCACCATGCGCGTTACGGAACTGGGCGACGCGGCCATCGGCATCGCGGTTGAGCATCAGGTTGATGCGGCCCTGCTTGTAGCGGGTGATGTTCTTGGTCGGGTGGCGGTGCGAAGCGACGAAGCCGAGCTGTTCGAACTGACGCGCCATCGCCGCGGGATCGGGCGAGGTGAATTCGACGAACTCGAAGCCGTTGAGGCCCAAGGGGTTCTGCGGATCGGTCATGGACATGCTCCTCAACGCGGGCCGCTACGGGATCGCTCAATTAGTGTCAATTGATACTATTACGGCTTAACTTGCATCAGGGCCGTTATCGTGACTAAAGTCATCTATGACTGCCGTCGGCTTACGTGAGCGGAAACGCATCGATACACGCGATCGCATCCTTGCGGCCGCGTCGGAGCTGTTTCTCGCGCGCGGGCTGGAGGACGTGACGGTCGAGGAAATTTCGGCTGCCGCCGACGTGGGCAAGGGCACCGTCTATAATTATTTCGTCGCCAAGGAGGACATGGTCGTCGCGTTGCTGGTCGAGCTCGACCGTGCGGCGCTGACCGCAGTGGCGGCGGTTCCGCGGCAGGGCATGAGCGTTGCCGAGGCGCTCGACGCGGCGGCGTGGTCGCTGATCGACAACAAGGCCGAGTTCGGCCCGTTCGTACGGGCCTATCTGTCGCGTTTGTTCTCGGCCGAGGAAGCGGCGGCGGAGCTGGCGGAGTTCCACGACCAGTTGGACGAGGCGCTCGCGGCGCTTTTCGTCCGGTTGCTGGCGCGGCCGGGGATGAAGCGGGCGCTGCCGGTGGACACGCTGGTGCTGTCGTTCCGGACGATGCTGCTGGGGCTTACCGCGCAATGGGCGCTGGAGGGTGCACCGTACGCGACCACGCGAGTATTGACGCGGCGGCATATGGCGCTGCTCGCCAAGGGGCTCGAGCTTTAAGCCCGCTGTGCTCCTGCCTTCGCAGGAGCACGGGAAACTACAGCCCCTCGCCGCCGACCCATTGGGCATTGGAGAGGCGGCGGGCGAGGTTCCAGGTCTGCTGGCGGATGTCCGGCACCGCGACGATTTCCCAGAAGGCGCCCCGGGTCATCGGGCCGAGCGCGTAGAGCGCGGGGTTGATGGCGCCCCGGGCGTTGATCGTTTGGGCTTGATTATCGACATCGATGCCGAGATGCGCCTCGTCGGGGCGGATGGTGCCGCGCGCGGCCAGCTTGCGGAGCAGGGGCTCGGTGCTGCGGGTCAGGTCGGTCAGCGGGCCGGTGCAGTTGACGATGCGGCGCGCGGTGAGGGTTTCGGTGCCGTCCGAGCCGCGCGGGCGCCAGCGTACCGCGACGCCGTTCGGTCCTTCCTCGAACGACAGGGTCTTGCCGGCGTGGACGGTCAGCTGGCCGCGGTCGATGATGGCGTGGAGGCGGGCGTGGACCTCCGGCGCCAGGCGGTGGCGGTGGACGTCCCACCAGGGGCGGAGATGGCGTAAGAAACGGGCGCGCTGGTCTTCGGTGGCGTTGCCCCAGATCGGCTGGGTGAAGGATCGTAGCTCGTCGACGGCGTTGCGCCAGCCGACCGCTTCGGCGCGGGCGCGGACGTGGTGGAGGAGCGCGGAGGCGATGGAATCGGGGCGCTCGTCGATCTTCTTCCAGTCGGCCGAGGGTGCGTGCTCGCGCGGGAGCAGGCCGCGGCGGGATAGGGCGACAATCTTGCCCTTGTAGCCGTGCGCGTCGAGGGTCAGCGCGACGTCGATCATGGTGAGGCCGGTGCCGATGATGAGGACGGTGTCCGCCTCGGACAGGCCCTGCGGCATCGCCGGGTCCCATGGGTTGCCCATGTAGCGGTCGGCGGAGAGCGCGTCGGGGTCGAGGCCGGGCGGGGAGTGGGGCGGGAGGTTGCCCACCGCGAGGACGGCGGCGTCGGCGTGGATGGTGCGATCGGCGAGGGCGAGGGTCGCGGTTTCGCCGACTTCGAGATCGTGGACTTCGCCCTGGATCACGGTGAGGCGGTCGCCGGCGGCGCGGCGGGTCTCGTCGAGCATCTGGCGGAGATATTCGCCGTAGGTGACGCGCGGGATGAAGGCGCTTGCGGCGTTGGCGATGCCACGCGCTTCCAGCCAGCGGACGAAATGGCCGGGATCGTCGGGCAGCGCGCTCATGTTGCCGGCGCGGACGTTAAGGACGTGGCTGGGGTGGGCGGCACCGTAGGCGAGGCCGACGCCGGGCTCGGGCGCGCGCTCGATCAGCGTGGCGCGGGGGCCGTCGTGGCGCAGCAGGTTGATCGCCTGCAGCGTGCCCGAAAAGCCCGCGCCGATGATGGCGACGTGTTCGATCATTCCCCCGGAAGCCACCTAATCAAATCTCGTATTCGATCTGCCACTCGGGCTCGGTGAAGGCGGGGCGGCGCTGGGCCATGCTGGGCTGGCGCGCGACCATCTGGGCGTAGAGCCGCTTTACCCGGTCGCTGGCGCTGCGCGGGAAGATCGCGGGGATGAAGGCGTGGAGGATGCAGGCGATGCCGCCGACCACCATCGTCGCGCCGAAGCGCGCGGCGGTGGCGGCATGCTCTGGATAGGACTCCCCGACCGAGCGGGGATGCGACAAAAAGATGCGGTCGAACATATTGGCTCCTGGGGTTGCAGCGGCTCTAGGGAATTTTGGCGTGCGGTGCACCCCTTGAAGTTTCTAGCCCCTCCCCTTCAGGGGTGCCAGGTCGGCCATGCCCCCGGCATGGCCTGAACAGCGTAGGGCGCTGTTCACCCGGCACCGGGTTGGGGTGGGGCCTATCCTCATGGCCGTTGGTCTCGATGAGACTGAGACGCCCCACCCCCAACCCCTCCCCTGAAGGGGAGGGGCTTAAGAAGGAACGATCCGGACTTTGCATGCCCTCCGCATTGTGGTTTGTGAGCGCTAACAAGAATCGCGTGGGGGAGAGGGTGGAAATGTCGGAAGCCGTAGAGGAATTGCCGCAGCACCACAGGGCCACGCGCAACGAGAAGATGGTGATCGCCGCCTCGTCGCTCGGCACGGTGTTCGAATGGTATGATTTCTACCTCTACGGGCTCCTCGCCACCGTTATCTCCGCGCAGTTCTTTTCGGGGGTGAACGATACGACGGCATTCATCTTCGCGCTGGCCGCCTTCGCCGCTGGGTTCGCGGTGCGGCCGTTCGGGGCATTGGTCTTCGGGCGGATCGGCGATCTGGTCGGGCGCAAGAACACCTTTCTGGTGACGATGGGGATTATGGGCTTTTCGACCTTCGCGGTCGGGCTGCTGCCCAATTATGCGATGGCCGGGGTTATCGCGCCGATCCTGCTGGTGACGCTCAGGGTGCTGCAGGGGCTGGCACTGGGCGGGCAATATGGCGGGGCGGCGACCTTCGTTGCCGAGCATGCGCCGGACAACAAGCGCGGGCTCTATACCAGTTGGATTCAGACGACCGCGACCTTGGGGCTGTTCGCATCCTTGCTGGTGGTGATCGGCACGCGATCGGCGATAGGCGAGGAAGCGTTTGCGGCATGGGGCTGGCGGGTGCCGTTCCTGGCTTCGATCCTGCTGCTCGGCCTGTCGCTGTGGATCCGGCTGCAGCTCAACGAAAGCCCGGTCTATCAGCGGATGAAGGACAGCGGCGGCACATCGAAGGCGCCGCTGACCGAAGCGTTCCTGCGGATGGGCAACCTCAAGATCGTGTTCATCGTGCTGTTCGGCGCTGTCGTGGGGCAGGCGGTGGTCTGGTACACCGGGCAATTCTATGCGCTGTTCTTCCTCGAGAAGACGCTGAAGGTCGACGGGATGACGACCAACGTGCTGATCGCGATCGCGCTGGCGATCGGGACGCCGTTCTTCGTGTTCTTCGGCTGGCTGAGCGACAAGATCGGGCGCAAGCCGATCATCCTGGCCGGCTGTCTGATCGCGGCGGTGAGCTATTTCCCCTTGTTCGCGATGCTGACGCAGGCGGCCAATCCGGCGCTGGCGGCGGCGCAGGCGGCATCGCCGGTGTCGGTCACCGCCGATGCGAGCGAATGCTCGTTCCAGTTCGACCCGGTGGGCAAGAACAAGTTCGACGGATCGAGCTGCGACATCGCCAAGTCGTTCCTCGCCAAGGCGGGCGTGGCCTATCGCAACGTCGGGGTGCCGGCGGGGACCACCGCCGAGGTGCATATTGGCGGCGTGGGAATTCCGGCGTTCGATCCGCGCAAGGAGGCGGCTCTCGATCCGGCGGCGCGCAAGGCGGCGATCGCAGCGTTCCAGGACCGCGTGAAGGCAGGGCTGACGGCGGCGGGCTATCCGGCGAAGGCCGATCCGGCGCGGATCGACAAGCCCAAGGTGGTCGGCATCCTCGCATTGCTCGTGCTGCTGGTGACGATGGTCTATGGCCCGATCGCGGCGATGCTGGTGGAGATATTCCCCAAGCGCATCCGCTATACCTCGATGAGCCTGCCCTATCATATCGGCAACGGCTGGTTCGGCGGGTTCCTGCCGGCGACGGCGTTCGCGATGGTCGCGGCTACCGGGGATATCTATTATGGCCTCTGGTATCCGGTGGTGGCTGCCTCGATCACGGTGGTGATCGGGCTGTTCCTGCTACCCGAGACGCGCAAGCGGAAGATCGAGGATTAGGGTCTGAACCCACTACCGGCAACGCCCGGGACGGAGCGGAATTTGGCGCAGGGCAAGGCGCGAGGAGGGAGCGATGCCAGGCATCGTGACCCCCAGGGAGCTTTGGCTCGCAACGCGGCCATGCGCCAAATTCCGCCCGCCGCTTCGCGGTCGCCTTGTGACATCCGCTGGACTGCCTTGGATCGCTTGCGCGTAGCCCCGCTACGCGACTGCGCAATCCGCCTTGCCAGCAGACGTCACAAGGCGATCACGGGCATCGCCGGTAGTGGGTTCAGACCCCAAGGTCCGCTTCGGGGCGATGGATGCTCCGTTTGTGACCAGTCTGCCGGCGGAGATTCAATGGCGCCGGTTATACTTTCCTGTGGCCGGCATGGTGCCGGCGCGAATGCAGGAGGGGATTATGGCGAGCGAAAGCGGCGGCCCGATCAACTGGGTCGTACAGATCGGCCCGGAACTGGCTAGCGGCACTACCGAAGGCTATTTCAATTCGAATGCCGCGACATTCTATCTCTCGGCACCGGACGGGCAAGTGACGGCGTTCGTATCGACCACCGCGGGCGGCAGCTGGGAAGAAATTCCGCCGAACCGGGCAGTCGGCGTGTCGGGCGACAATACGGTGTTGTGGCAGCTTCAGGTGCCCGGCGGCGCGACTGCGAAATTCCTGATCGGGCCGAACTGACCAAGGCGGCGAGGGCGGGCGCCGACACAATCGGCGCTCCGCCCAAACCCCATGTCGCTTTGCTGTTTCGAAGCGCGCGCAATGCTTCTATTCTGTGCTCCAACGGAGAGAGCACATGGGCATTTTAGATTTTCTTTCGAAGCAGTTCGTGGACGTCATCGACTGGGTGGATGAGCCCGGCACGCTGGCGATCCGCTATCCGATGGCGGACAAGGAGATCCAGAACGGCGCGGCGCTGACCGTGCGCGAGGGCCAGACGGCACTGTTCTTCAACGAGGGCACGCTGGCCGATGCCTTCAAGCCCGGGCGCTACACGCTCGAGACCGCCAATCTGCCGGTGCTGACCGCGCTCAGGAACTGGGACAAGGGCTTTGCCTCGCCGTTCAAGGCCGACGTCTATTTCTTCACGCAGAAGGAGCAGACCGGCCTGAAATGGGGGACGACGCAGCCGATCACGGTGCGCGACAAGGAATTCGGGCCGCTGCGCATCCGCGCGTTCGGTTCCTATTCGTTCCGGGTCGAGAATGTCGCGGTGTTCGCCGCCAAGATGATGGGCTCGCTCGACCGGATGACGGTGAGCGATGTCGAGCCGCAGTTGCGCAGCGCCGTGGCGACGGCGATCGCATCGGCGCTCGGCGGCGGCGAGATCGCGTTCCTCGACCTGGCGGCGAACCAGACGTTGCTGTCGGAGAAATTGAAGGCCGCGATCGATCCGGTGTTCGCCGGGTGGGGGCTGACGTGCTGCACCTTCTTTATCGAGAGCCTGTCGCTGCCCGAGGAAGTGCAGGCGCATCTCGACAAGGGCAGCTCGATGCGGGTGATCGGCGACCTCGACCGCTTCGTGAAGTTCCAGAGCGCCGAGGCGATCGAGATCGCGGCGGCGCAATCGGGCGGGGTTGCGGGCGCGGGCGCCGGCATCGGCGCGGGGCTGGCGATCGGGCAGAGCATGATGGGGGGCATCGCGGCGACGCCGGCTGCCGCGCCGGCGGCACCGGGCGAGGACGCTTACGCGCAGATCGAGAAGCTCCACAAATTGATGACAATCGGCGCGATCACCCAGGCCGAGTTCGACGCCAAGAAGACCGAGCTGATGTCGCGCATCCGCTGAGCGCATGAGCCTGTGTCTGCCCTGTCCCAATTGCGGCGCCGAAGTGGTGTTCCGATCGCCCGCGCTGCCCGCGCGGGTGTGCGATCACTGCCATACGATGCTGGTGCGCAGCGACGATGGGATCGCCGCGGTGGGGATGGCGGCGGCGCTGCCGTTCGACGTCAGTCCCGTGCAGATCGGGATGCGCGGCACCTTCGAAGGCAAGCCGTTCCAAGTGATCGGCCGCGTCCGCTGGGGCTGGACCGACGGGGCCTGGAACGAGTGGCTGCTGCTGTTCGGCGACGGCGAGGCATGGCTGGGCGAGGCGATGGGGCAGTTCATGCTCCAGCGCGAACGGTCGCCGGGGCTGGTACGGGCCGAGGTGATCAAGGATGTCGCCGCCGGCGGCACGGCGATCCCCGGCGCCGAGGCGCAGATCGGCGGGATCGAGATGAGCGTGTCGGATGCGCGCGAGGTGGTATGCCTTGCGGCCGAGGGCGAGCTTCCGTTTACGCCGACGCCGGGCTGGACCGTGTACAGCGTCGATTTGCGCGGGCCGGATGGCGAGTGCGCGACGATCCAGCGCGACGATGCGGGCGCGAATTTCTACGAGGGCCGCTATGTGACGCTGGCCGAGCTGGCGCCGACCGGGCTGCGCGCGATCGAGGGATGGACGCTGCCTTCCTATGCCTGAGACCGCAATCCAGCCGGTGCCGGCGGCGCGGGCGCTGACCTGTCCGTCGTGCGGCGGCAGCGTCGTGGTGCGCGCGGCGGGCTACACCGTCCACGTCGCCTGCGAATATTGCGGGTCGATCCTCGATGTCACCGATCCCCAGGTGAAGCTGGTCACCGAGCATACGCGCGCGCGCGCCGAGCTGGAGATACCGCTCGGCACGCGCGGGACGTTGCGCGGGGTGGAGTGGGAAGTCATCGGCTACCTCCGCCGGTCGGAGAACCGCGAATACCCTTGGGAAGAATATCTGCTGTTCAATCCGTACCACGGCTATCGCTGGCTGGTGAAGGTACGCGGCGGGTGGAGCTTCGGCGAGATGCTGACCGGCGCGCCGAAGTGGTTCAGCTACGACCAGTTGATCGTCGACGGCCATCCCTATCAGCACTTTTTCCAGGGCGCGCACGCGCAGGTCGATTATGTGCTCGGCGAATTCTACTGGCGCGTCGCGGTGGGCGAGGATGTCGCGACGGGGGACTGGGTGCGGCCCGGCTTCATGCTGTCGCGCGAGGAGAATGCGCAGGAAGTCAGCTGGACGCTGAGCGAGCTGATACCGGGCAAGGAGATGAAGGCGGCGTTCGGGATCGTGCCCGAAGCGCTGATCTGGCCGCCGCTGCCGCATCAGCCTTCGCGCTATGGCGCGTGGCTCAAGACCGGACTGGTGCTGGGCGGCGGAACGCTTGCCTTCCTGCTGGCGCTCGCGATCTTCTTCGGGGGCAGCGGCTGGTCGGCGGCGGGGACCTTTCCGATCGGCGCGGACGGCAAGGAGCAAACCGCGACCTTGGGGCCGATCCCCTTCAACCGGCCCTATCAGAGCGTCGAAATCCGCGCCGACGTGCCCGCGCTCGACAATGGCTGGGTCGATCTCGATTACAGCCTGGTCGACCGCAAGACCCAGCAGGTCTATACGGCGTACGGTGCCGCCGAGCGCTACTCGGGCAGCGATTCCGACGGGCCGTGGACCGAAGGGTCGAAGGGCTCCGACATCTCGATCGCCAGCGTGCCGGCGGGCAGCTACGATCTGGTTGTCGACTATAAGGGCAACAAATGGACCGGGGCGTCGGGCTATTCGAGCAATGGCACCGATAGCGGCGGCTATTCATGGATGAACGCGGGCAATGCGCCGCAAGTCAGCGTCGAGGTGCGATCCGGGGTCATCTACTTCTCGAACCTGCTGATCGCGCTGATCCTGATCGCACTGCCTTTGCTGTTGGCACTGGGCGCGCATTTCGCGTTCGAGACCGCGCGCAAGGCCGAGAGCGATTTTGCGCCGGTAAGCGACGATGACGAGGATGACGACGGATGACCACGCGCACCTTCCTCTATGCTCTGTGGTGCCTGGGGGTGATGGCGTTGTTCATGACGCTCAGCATCTTCGCCTGGTCGCCCTTCGCCGAGGGCGGGCGCGCCCGCCCGCATACCGGATTCTACGGTCCCACCCACAAATAGGGGAGAAATCATGGTCACCACCTTACCCGCCGTGCTCAGCACGTTGCTCTATTCGGCGATCGGCATTGTCGTCTTCGTCGTCGGCTTCATCATTCTCGACGTGCTCACGCCGGGGAAGCTCTGGCAGGAGATCGAGCAGAAGCAGAATATGGCGGTGGCGATCTTCGCGGGCGCGGTTGCGATCGGGCTCGCGATCATCGTCGCCGCGGCGATTCATGGCTGAGGGCGACCCAGGCCCACCGAAACCCCGAGCGTCCGCCCCCGCAGCGGCGCTGCTTGCGTCCGCCTTCGTCGTATCGACCTGCGGGCTGATCTATGAACTGCTGGCGAGCACGCTGGCGAGCTATCTGCTGGGCGACAGCGTCACGCAGTTTTCGACCGTTATCGGCAGCTATCTGTTCGCGATGGGGGTGGGGAGTTGGTGCTCGCGCTATGTGAAGCGCGACGAACTGCGGCTGTTCGTGCGGGTCGAGTTGCTGATCGCCTTGCTGGGCGGATGCTCGGCGGCGGCGTTGTTCCTGCTGTTCCCCTTGGTCGAGCATTTTCGGGTTGCGCTGTATGGGCTGGTGCTCGGGATCGGCTTTCTGGTCGGGCTCGAGATACCGCTGCTGATCCGCATCCTGCGCGGCTTCGATTTCCGCGAGACTGTGTCGAACGTGCTGACCTTCGATTACGTCGGGGCGCTGGTGGCGAGCCTGCTCTTCCCGCTGCTGCTGATGCCGCATCTGGGGATGATCCGGACGGGGTTTCTGTTCGGTATCTTCAACGCGGGCGTGGCGCTGGCGGTGCTGTTCGCGCTGCCGCGTACCGCCGGATATCGCGGCGAGAAGGTAACCGCGGTGCTGGTGCTGCTGGTGCTTGGGACCGGGTTCGTGGCGAGCGACCGGCTGCAGCGCTGGGCGGAGGTGGCGAGTTACGGCGAGCCGGTGATCTATGCGATGTCGAGCAAGTACCAGCGGATCGTGCTGACGCGGCGCGACGACGATGTCCGGCTGTACCTCAACGGCAACCTGCAATTCTCGTCGCGCGACGAGTATCGCTATCACGAGGCGTTGGTACATCCGGCGCTGGGGCGGGTGGCGAACCCGCAGAGCGTGCTGATCCTCGGCGGCGGCGACGGGCTGGCGGCGCGCGAGGTGCTCAAGCATCGCGAGGTGCAGCATCTGACGCTGGTCGATCTGGATGGCGAGATGACCAGCCTGTTCGCCAACACGGCGATGCTGTCGCGGCTCAACGGCGGCTCGCTGACCGACAAGCGCATGACCTTGATCAACGCCGACGGCTTTCGCTGGGCGCGCGAGGCAGCCAAGGATCATGGGGGCAAGTACGACGCGATCATCGTCGATTTCCCCGATCCGGTCGATTATTCGGTGGGCAAGCTCTATACCGAGACCTTCTATCGCGCCGTCGCCAAGCTGCTGGTGCCGGGCGGGATGATGGTGGTGCAGAGCACCTCGCCATTGGTCGCGCCCAAAGCCTATTGGACGGTGGCGACGACGCTGGAGGCGGCGGGGCTGCGGACGCGGGGCTATCATGTCTATGTGCCGAGCTTCGGCGAGTGGGGCTTCGTGCTGGCATCCGCCGGGCCGATCCCCACGCAGGCGCGGATCGCCACCGGGCGGTTTCTGACGCCGGTGATCGACCAGCGACTGTTCGACTTTCCGCCCGACATGGCGCGACGGCCGACGCCGGTGAACCGGCTCGACAATCAGGTGCTGGTTCGTGAGTTCGCGGATGCCTGGGGCAAATATGAAGGCTGACCGGCGCGCGGTGCTGGGGCTGGGCGCGGTTGCGGTGGCTGCTGCGGGCGGCGGGCTGGCCTATGCGCTCGAGGGCGAGCCGCCGCTGCCGGATGGGGCGCTGGCGGGCGCGGATATAAAGCGCGGGCATCGGCTGCGGGATGGCGGGTTTCCTGCGCCGAGCCGTCACGAGGAAGTCGATGTGGTCATTGCCGGCGGCGGGGTTGCGGGCTTGTCCGCAGGGTGGCGGCTGAAGGATGCGGGGTTCGATCGGTTCCGGTTGCTGGAGCTGGAGGACAGCGTCGGCGGCAATGCCCGGAGCGGGTGGAACGAAGTTTCGGCCTACCCCCTGGGCGCGCACTATCTGCCTGTCGCCAACAAGGAAGCCAAGGCGGTGCAGCATCTGCTGCGTCAGTTGGGGATGATCACCGGCGATGCGGATGGCGCGCCGGTCTACGATCCCGAGCAGCTTTGCGCGGATATGCAGGAACGGCTCTTCTGGCAGGGGCGCTGGCAGGAAGGGCTGATCCCGCGCACCGGCACCAGCGCGCAGGACCGGGCGGATTTAGCTGCGTTCGAGGTGGCGATGGCGGAGTTTTCGAAGCGCGTCGGCAGCGACGGCAAGCCGGCATTCGCGGTGCCGATGGCGTATAGCTCGCGCGATGCGGATCTGGCGACGCTCGATCGGCTCAGTTTCTCGCAGTGGCTGGACGGGCAGGGCTGGAAGTCGCCGGTGCTGCGAGCGCATGTCCGCTATGCGATGCGCGACGATTATGGGACCGAGCCGGGCGAGGTTTCGGCCTGGGCGGGGGTGCATTATTTCGCAGGACGGCGCGGCTGGGCGGCAAATGGCGTGGGCGATACCGAGCTTACCTGGCCTGAGGGCAATGGGCGGCTGACTTCGCGGATGGCGCGGCTGTTTGTCGATCGGATCGCGGCGAAGCGGATCGTGCACCGGGTGGCGCGTGAGGGCGATCAGGTGCTGGTCGACAGCTTCGATGTGGCGCGGAACAACACCATCCGAACCACCGCCAAGGCTGCGATCCTCGCGATGCCGCATTTCGTGGCGACGCGGGTGTGCGGCGAACTCGGGGACAGCAAGGCGTTTAGTTATGCGCCGTGGCTGGTGGCGAATGTGACGGTGGATGCGCCGCCGAGAGGGCGCGGGGTGCCGCTGGCGTGGGACAATGTGTCGAGCACCAGCAATTCGCTCGGCTATGTCGTCGCGACCCATCAGGGGCCGGATGCGGTGACCTCCGGCACGGTGCTGACCTGGTATATGCCGCTCTCCGACATGCCGCCGGCCGAGGCGCGCCGTTTGCTGGTCGAGCGATCGGCGGACGAATGGAAGCGGATCGTGCGCGACGATCTGCTGGCGATGCACCCCGATCTGGATATCCGGTGGATCGAGCTTTGGCGCTGGGGGCATGCGATGATCCGCCCGACCCCCGGGTTTTTGTGGCGCGGCGAGGCGATCCAGCCCAAGCCGCCGCTGTTCCTCGCGCACTCGGACCTCAGTGGCCTGTCGCTGTTCGAGGAAGCCAATTACCATGGCGTCCGCGCCGCCGAGGGCGCGATGGCGTTGCTCGGCCATGGATATGAGAGTTTGTTGTGAACAGTCCCTACGAAGGCCGCCATCTGATCGCCGATCTGGCCGACGGCGCGCGGCTGGATGACGTCGCGCATATCGAGCGCTGCCTGACCGATGCCGCGGCGGCGGCGGGGGCGACCCTGCTCGAGCTGCGGCTGCATGCGTTCGGGCCGGGGCAGGGGGTGACTGGCGTGGCGCTGCTGGCGGAGTCGCATATCTCGATCCACACCTGGCCCGAATATGGCTGTGCGTGCGTGGACATCTTCATGTGCGGGCGGAGCCATGATCTGGAGGCGGCGCTCGATGTGATCGCCGGGGGACTCGATGCGCGGATCGCCCGCCGCCAGTTGCTTTCGCGCAGTTTCGGCAGCGTTGAATCGCAGCTGCCGGCAGCCGGCTGAGCTTCGCCCGCGTGTTCGCGTGCGGCGGCCACGCAGTTGACAATGCCGGCAAAGTCGATTGACTGAACCGTCCGCCCGCCTTTCCGCGACCGGTATCACCGTGACACTGCAGGGACTTTGAAATCGATGACGGGGGGCCCCAAACGAACCACGATCATCGATGTGAGCAAGCTTGCGGGAGTCTCGTACAAGACGGTCTCGCGCGTCCTGAACGGCGAGCCGCACGTCAAGCAGGAGTTGCAGGACCGGGTCCGCGCCGCCGCCGAGCAGCTCAACTACCATCCCAATGCCTTTGCCCAAGGTCTGGTGCGCCAGCGCTCGCATCTGATCGGGCTGGTCTATGAGAATCCCAGCCCGAGCTACGTCGTCGAGCTGCAGATGGGCGTCCTCGACCGGCTGAAGGGCGAGCGCTACCGGCTGGTGGTGGTGCCGGTGCAATCGGTGGAGCATCATGCGCACGAGGTGGTCGGGCTGCTCCGCTCTGCCGGGCTCGACGGGGTCGTGCTGGCGCCGCCGGCATCGGATCACCCTACGATCCTAAAGCAACTGGCGGCCGCGCACATGCAATTCGCGCGCATCTCGCCGACGCGGGAGGTGGAAGGCATGAGCCATCTGATCGACGACGTCGCCGCCGCGAAGGAAGTCGCGGCCTATCTGATCGGGCTGGGTCACCGCCGGATCGGCATCATCAAGGGCGATCCCACGCACCCCGCCACCGAGGCACGGCTGCTGGGCTATGCGGAGGCGTTCGAGGATGCCGGCCTGACGCTCGACTCCGGTTTGATCGAGGGCGGCATGTTCACCTTCGATTCGGGATATGAGGCCGGCAAGCGCCTGCTTGGCCGCAGCGATCGGCCGACCGCGATGCTGGTGCAGAATGACGAGATGGCGGTCGGCGCGATCACCGCGGCGCGTGAGGCCGGGCTGAGCGTGCCCGACGACCTGTCGATCACCGGCTTCGATGATTCGGAAGTGTCGCGCGTCGTCTGGCCGCAACTCACCACCGTCCGCCAGCCGGTGTTTGAAATGGCGGCGGCGGCGACCGACATGCTGCTTGCCCAGCTGGAGGGCGAGACTGCTGGCAATGCCACCCCCACGCTGCACGCGCACAAGCTGCTGATCCGCGGATCCGCGGCGCCGCCACGGAAAGGTTGAGCGCCGCGCAGGCGCGGGAAGCAGCGCCCTGTGATTATTATCGCATGTACTGTGCGTGTTACTCCGTAACATAAAAATACACTGCATATCTGGAAACAACTTGGCCGAGCCAAGTAGCGCGTGAACGTGCGCTACGGATCAACTCGGAAAATGCGCTTTCCGGCGCGGATATCCAAAAACGCCTGTTGACAACGTAGGACAACGTGGTAGCGCTAACAGCAGAGCCGCTGCGGCTCGCAACACGATTCGGGCAAAAAATGCCCGAAAAAGGGGAGGATTTATGAGGAGCTTTCGGCTTTCGTCCGCGCTCGCGCGCTCGGCATCTGCAATCGCGGTAGCGGCTTGCATCATGGTGCCGCAGGCCGCCTTTGCGCAGACCGACGACACCAGCGCGCAGGCCGATGATGGCGACGAGATCGTCGTCACCGGCGTCCGCGCCAGTCTCGATCGCTCGATCGACATCAAGCGCAACGCCTCGGGCGTCGTCGATGCGATCTCCGCCGAAGACATCGGCAAGTTTCCCGATACCAACCTGGCCGAGTCGCTGCAGCGCATCACCGGCGTATCGATTACCCGCGCGAACGGCGAAGGCTCTCAGGTCGCGGTCCGCGGCTTCAGCGGCGGCTTCAACCTGGTTACGCTGAACGGCCGTCAGCTCCCGTCCACCAACATCGATACCAGCACGGGCAACGCCTTCGCGCGCGGCACCGGCCGCTCGTTCGATTTCCAGAACCTGGCGTCGGAAGGCGTTGCCACGCTGGAGGTCTACAAGACGGGTCGCGCCAGCATTCCTTCGGGCGGCATCGGCGCGTCGATCAACGTCGTCACGCGTCGTCCGCTCGACGCACGCGAGGACGGCCTGTCCGGCTCGCTCGGCGCCAAGGCGCTATATGACAGCTCGGTCGAGGATGCCGAAGCCAATTTGAGCAGGGTCACGCCGGAAGTCTCCGGCCTGCTTAACTGGAAGAACGCCGACGAAACCTTCGGCGTGACGGTGTTCGGCAGCTACCAACTGCGCGAATCGACGTCGATCCAGTCGAACCCGAACTATTGGAACATCGTTCCGCTGGCCGATTTCCTCAACACGGCTGGCGCCTATATCCGGCCGACCACGACGATCACGAACCGTCCGACGACCCCGTATGTTCAGATCCCCAACGACAGCCGCTATCAGTTCTCCGAGAACCGGCGCGAGCGTCTGAACGGCCAGGCGGTCATCCAGTTCAAGCCGAGCGATGCGCTGGAGATCACGGTCGATGGCCTGTATGCTCGGAACAAGCTGAGCGACGAGCGCAGCGAGCAGACCAACTGGTTCCAGCGGCCGTTCACCGAAGTCGCTTTCGACGACAACAAGCAGATGCAGTCTGCCATCATCCTCGCCGAGGCCATCCAGGCGGACAAGGGGTATGAGCAGCAGCGTTTCGCCACGGACACCGAGCTGTATGCCATCGGTGGCAACGTGAAATGGAACTTCACCGATAACCTGTCGCTGACGCTGGACGCCAATCACTCGAAATCGACGACCAAGCCGGATAACTCGAACGGTTCGTCCGCGACGACGATCTCGATCGGTGCGCCTGTCCGCTCGAGCCACCGCCTGGACTTCACCAGCGGCTTCCCGAAGCAGTCGGAAACGATCAACGATTGCAATGCGACGAATGGCGGCCGTGGCGGCAACTGCAACAACATGCTCGACCTCGGCGATCTGGGAACCCAGATTGCGCGTGTCATCACGTCGGAGCAGGAAGCCCGGATCAACCAGTTCGGCGGCGAGTTCGCTTGGGAACTAAACTCCGACCTCCGCCTTGTCGTGGGTGGCGACTATGTCGACTCGAAGATGCGGTCGACCAGCAGCAATACCCAGCAGATGCTGGGTGACTGGGGTATCACCGATACCGGGATCGTCGCTCAGAAGGCCGGGGACCTCGTCAGCACTTTCTGCATGACCTGCAAATTCGACAAATATGATCCGGGTTCGACCGGGTCATCGCTGGTCGCGTTCCGCGCCAACGCTGTCGATCTGCTCAACGTCTTCTCCCCTTATTATGTGAACAGCGGGATCGCTGGCAGGGGGATCATGCCGCAGGGTACGGCGGACGATACCGTCGGCGAGAAGGTCTGGGCAGCTTACGGTCAGATGGCATGGGGCGGCGAAATCGGCGGTCGCCGTGCAAACGCATTGTTCGGGGTCCGCTACGAGCAGACCCGGGTCACTTCGATCGGTGTCCAGTCGATCCCGGCCGCGCTGCGCTGGACGTCGGACAACGACTTCAACGTCGATGGCGGGCCTGCGGGCGGTGCCGTGGTCGTGAAGGCGAAGTACCACAATTTCCTGCCGTCGCTCGACTTCAACATCGAACCGGTCGACAACGTGAAGGCGCGTGTCTCGGTGAGCCGGACGCTCGCCCGTCCGGACTATGGCAATTTGTTCGCATCGGTGAGTGCCGGCGCGCCGAACCGCCCGACGGCGCTCGGTGCGGCGCCCGCTGGCGCAAGCAGGCAGGATCCGGCACTGAAGCCGCTGGAATCGGACAATTTCGACGCCTCGCTGGAGTGGTACTATAAGCCTTCGAGCTTCGTCTCGGTCGGCTTCTTCTACAAGAACGTGCGCAACTTCATCGGTACCCAGGTCACCAATGGCAATTTGTTCGGCCTGCGGGATCCGGGCTCGGGCGCCGCGGGTTCACGTTCGGGCGTCGCGCTGGCGTATCTCAGGAACAACGCGCTTCCGCTTAGCGATGTCAACCTGTTCGCCTACACTGCGCTTCTGGTGCAGAACGGTGGGAACCAGGCAGCGGCCACGGCGCAGTTCCAGGCCAATTACGATCCGGTCGCCGGACAGCCCAACACCACCTTCTATAACAATCTTGCGACCGCGGTGGATATCCTCGGCGATGCAAGCGATCCGCTGGTCAACTTCGCGATCAGCGGTCCGGTCAACAACCGTGATGGCAAGATTCACGGCTTCGAAGTCGCGTGGACCAACTTCTTCGGGCAGTCGGGCTTCGGTTTCTCGGCATCGTACACGAAGGTGGACGGTGACGTGAATGTGGACCCCTATGCTAATCCGAACGTCAACATCTTCGCGCTGACGGGTCTGGGCGATAGCGCCAACATCACTGGCATCTACGAAAAGCACGGTCTTTCGGCCCGCGTCTCGTACAACTGGCGCGACAAGTATCTGTCGGGCACGAACCAAGGCGGCAACCGCAACCCGCTGTTCACCGCAGCGTTCGGCACGCTGGATGCGAGCATCAGCTATGACGTGACGCAGAACTTCTCGTTGTCGCTCGAAGCGGTCAACCTGACGAGCGAGCCGTTCCGTCAATATGCCCGTACCGAGACCAACCTGGTGTATGTGCAGGAACTGAAGCCCCGCTTCTATCTGGGCGCACGTTTCCGCTTCTGACCGAATTCGGGAGTGGACCCTGGTCCACTCCCGATAAAAAGGGGGAGAAAGGCCGCCGCGCGCCGTGCAGCGGCCTTTTTCTTTTGTCCGCCGCCATCGCGCGCTGCTAGACCGAGCAGGACAGGACCGGAGCAGATGAACCCCGTACAGATCAACAATGTGGACCACGCAAATCTGCGGGTCAGCCCGGGCGCCGGGGCCGCGTTCGGAGACGCCGTCAATCAGGCGCTGGTGTTTCCCGCCGAGTTCGAGGAACTGCAGCGCGAGTTCGCAATCATATTCCGCCGTCGCGAGACCGGGCTTCAAGCCTACGCGCTGCTGGGCCTGGACCGCGACGAAAACCTTTTCCTGTCCGGCGATCGCTGGGCGAGCCGGTATGTGCCCGCCAGCCACCAGCGCGGTCCGTTCTCGATCGGCATGGCGCGCGGCGCCGATGCGGCGCAAGCCGAACCGATGATCCATGTCGATATCGACGATCCAAGAGTCGGGGAGGGCGCGGCGATGCCGCTGTTCCTCGAACATGGCGGTAACGCGCCCTATCTCACGCATATTTCCAGGGTCTTGCAACTGCTGTACCGGGAGATGGAAAGCGCACCGGCAGCCTATGCCGCGCTTGACGACGCCGGGCTGCTCACGCCGGTCACGCTCACCGTGGATGTCAGCGAGGATCGCCGCTACACGGTGCCGGACGTGCTGGTGGTCGATGTCGAGCGGCTGGCCGGGATGACTGGCGAACCGCTGGAGCGTCTGTACGGATCCGGCATCCTGCGGCTCGCCATCCTGGCCGCGGCATCGCTCGGCAATATCCAGCAGCTGATTGCGCGCAAGCAGGCACTGCCGGACACGGCCGGCTGACCACGATGCCCGCCATTTCCCGCCGCACCCGCGTGATCGAAGGAACGCAGGCGCACAGCCTGCCGGTAGCCGAGCTTATCGCCGACGGCCGTCCCGCGATCCTGCGCGGGATCGCTCGCGATGTGCCGCTGGTGGCCGCCGGGCTGGAGAGCGCGGAGAAAGCGATCGGCTGGCTCAAGCAATTCGACGGCGGTCTTCCCGTCACAGCCTATGTCGGCGATCCGGCTATCGGTGGCCGCTTTGGCTATACTGCGGATTGCACCGCGCTCAATTTCGCCCGAGAGCGCGGATCGCTGTCGGCCTATCTGGACCAGCTTCTCGCAAGCCTTGGCGACGCCGATGCGCCTTCCATCTATATCGGCTCCACCGATATCGATCGCTATCTGCCGGGTCTTCGTGCCGAAGCCGCGCTGCCGTTCGGCGATTCGCAACTCGTGGAGCATCCGCCGCTGGTCAGCATCTGGATCGGCAACCGGACCACGGCGTCGGCGCATTACGATATGTCGAACAACATCGCGGTCACGATGGTCGGGCGCAGGCGCTTCACGCTTTTCCCGCCCGATCAGGCCGCCAATCTCTATCCCGGGCCGTTTGACCCGACGCCCGCGGGGCAAGTCGTCTCGATGGTCGATTTCGACGCACCCGATCTGGCCCGGCATCCAGGCTTTGCCGAAGCGCTTTCCGCTGCCGAGGTCGCGGAGATGGAGCCGGGCGATGCGCTGATCTATCCCGCTCTGTGGTGGCACCAGGTGGAGGCGCTCGACCCGTTCAACGCGATGATCAACTATTGGTGGAACACCTCGCCCGCATTCATGGACACGCCGCAAAATACCCTGCTCCACGCGCTGCTGAGTCTGCGCGACCGCCCGGAGCATGAGAAAGCGGGGTGGAAGGCGCTGTTCGACTATTATGTGTTCGGCGATGCGGGCCGCGCGGCGGCGCATCTGCCCGAGGCCGCGCGCGGACCGCTCGCGCCGCTCGACGATATGGGCGCGCGGCGGCTGCGCGCAAATCTGCTCAATCGTCTTAATCGCTGAAGGGAGAGGCGCACATGGAAGCGCAGCGGATCAAGCGCGTCGTCATCGCCGGCGGCGGCACCGCCGGCTGGGTGGTCGCCGCGGCGTTGGGCAAATTGCTCGGTCGCCTGCTCGAAGTGACCCTGGTCGAATCGGACGAGATCGGCACCGTCGGCGTGGGCGAATCCACCATTCCCACCGTGCGCAGCTTCCACCATTTTCTCGGCATCGACGAGCGCGAGTTCATGCGCGAGACTCAGTCGAGCTTCAAGCTGGGCATCTCGTTCGAGGATTGGGCGCGGATCGGCGACCGCTATTTCCACGCATTCGGCACGGTCGGCCGATCGACGTGGATGACCGAATTCCACCATATGTGGCTGCAGGCGCGCGATTCCGGGTTCGGCGGCGATCTGGCGGAATATTGCTTCGAACTGCAGGCGGCAATGGCGGGCAAGTTCGCGACATCGGACAAGGCGACGATCAGCTACGCCTATCACCTCGATGCCTCGGCCTATGCCAGATTCCTGCGGCGCATCGCCGAGGCAAATGGGGTCACGCGGATCGAGGGCAAGATCGCCGAGGTCCAGCAGGACCCGGAGAGCGGCCATATCGCGGCGCTGAAGCTCGTCTCGGGCGAAACGGTGTCGGGCGAGCTGTTCATCGACTGCACCGGCTTTCGCGGGCTGCTGATCGAGCAGACGCTGAAGGCGGGCTATGACGATTGGAGCCAGTGGCTGCCGACCAATTGCGGGCTGGCGGTGCAGACGGCATCGGTCGAACCCGCACGCCCCTATACCCGCGCGATGGCGCACGATGCGGGGTGGCAATGGCGCATCCCGCTGCAGAACCGGGTAGGCAACGGCCTGGTCTATTGCAGCGACTATCTCTCCGACGACGAGGCGCATGCGCGGCTGCTCGCCGGGATCGAGGGCCAGCGGCTGATCGAGCCGCGGCTGATCCGCTATGTCAGCGGGCGGCGGCGCAAGACCTGGGACAAGAATTGCATCGCCTTCGGCCTCTCCAGCGGATTCGTCGAGCCGCTCGAATCGACCAGCATCCATCTGTTCATGATCGGGGTGACCCGGCTGGTGCAGATGTTCCCGTTCGGCGGGATCAGCGAGGCGGCGGTCGCGCGTTACAATGAGCTGGCGCGAAACGAGCTCGAGCGCGTCCGCGACTTCATCATCCTCCACTATAAGGCGACCGAGCGCGACGACAGCGCCTTCTGGCGGCGTTGCCGCGACATGGAGGTGCCCGACACGCTGGCGCAGCGGATCGCTTTGTTCCGCGAGACCGGCTTTGCCTATCAGGCGCCCGACGACCTGTTCCGTGTCGATTCCTGGGTGCAGGTATTGCTCGGCCAGCGGATCGAGCCGGGCAGCCACCATCTGTTCGGCCAGATGATGCCGCCCGCGCAACTCCGCCAGGCGCTGACCGACCTCAAGGGCAATATCGCGAACGCGGTGGCGGGAATGCCCCAGCATCAGGCGTTTCTCGACCAATATTGCGGTCCGGCGAGCGCTTGAGCGTGTCTATTTCCGGAATTTCAGCGTCATGCGGTCGCTTTCGCCGATCGCGCGGAATCGCGGCCTGTCCTCGGGCGGGACGGCGAGCGCCGGGGGCAGGGACCAGACGCCGTTGGGCCAGTCATGCAGGTCCCTGGGATTGGCGTTGACCGAGCTCTCGCCCGCCAGACTGAAGCCCGCGGCGCGCGCGAGGCGGACGACGGTGGAGCGCTTCACATAGCCCGACTTCGCCTCCATCGCGCTATCGAAGGATTCGGGCAGATGATGATCGACGATGCCGAGCGTCCCTCCCGGTTTCAGCATCCGGTAGAAACCGCGAAGGCTCGCGGCCGCAAATCGATCGCCCCCCTGCAGCAAGGTGTGAAGATTGCGGAAGGTGAGGACCACATCGGCCGATCCATCGGGAACGCTTGAGGTGCCGGTCGATTCGTCGATCGTTGCCGCCGTCGCGCCGCCATAGCGTGCACCGCCGCCGGCGATCAGTTCGCGCAGCGATTGCTCGCTCTCGGGGCCTGCGGATCCCAGCGCGATATAATGGCCGTTCCTGCGCAGCAGCGGCGCCAGTATCTCGGTGTACCAGCCGCCGCCCGGCTGATATTCGACGATGGTCTGGCGTTCGGTGACGCCGAAGAAGCGCAAGGTGGCGACGGGGTGGCGATAGCGGTCGCGCAGCCGGTTCTCGGGTTTGCGCCGCGGATCGGAGACGGCTGCGGCAATGGAGTCGGCGCGCGGCGGTGCGGTAGTCGCCGTGAGCGACAGGAGGAGCGCCAGCGCCGGGGCCGACGCCAGCAACGCCCTCAAGTCCGGCCCTCCGATACCGCGACGCTGCCAAGGAAGTGCATCGGCGCGGCAATCCCGTCGAGGCCCATGGTGCCGATATCCTCCCGGGTGCCGTCGCGCGCCGGCGCGATCGCGGCGTCCACCGTGATGAGGCGCATGAACAGGAAGAATTGCGACAGGCCGAATGAGGCTCCCACACAGGTTCTAGGCCCCCACCCGAAGGGCGAAAAACCGCCGCGCGTCTGGCCGCTGCGTTCCCAGCGGTCGGGATCGAAGACTTCGGGATCGGGCCAGAGATCGGGATCGCGGTGCAGGATATAGGCACTGGTGAAATAGGCTTCCCCGAAGCGCATCCGGCGATCCCCGATGTCGAATTCCTTGCAGACCGGGCGCTTCACGATCAGCGGGAAGGTCCAGAGGCGCATCGCCTCCTTCATGAAACGGTCGGTGAGCGGCGCGGTTCGAGCGGGGTCGGCGAGATAGTCCGCGAGGGACAGCGGCGCTAGCTCGGCGGCGATGCGCTGCTGCCATTGCGGGTGACGCAGCAGCTCGAACAATATGCACGCGGCCAGCGTTCCCGGCGCGCCCGCGATCGCGGTGAGTAGCGTCGTCATCACATAGGTCATGCGCGCGACGCCCAGCCGCCCGGACAGTTCGAGCACGGCCTCGGCATAATCGTCCTGGCGCGGCGATTTGCCCGACAGGCGGCGCTTGAGATTGCGGGCGATGATCCGGCCGGCGCGAATTTCCTTGAGGCCGTCCGAAGCGCGCTTCAGCTGCGGAAAACGCCGCGAAAGGCCCCGCAGGAGCTGCTCCTCGGGATAAAGGACGTTGGCGATCTTGGCTTGCTGATCGTCGATCAGGACCTGCCGGTCCGCCGGCGACAGCCCGGCGAAGACATGATCGACCAAAGGTTCGCAGATGACGCGCTCCGACCAGACGGTGAGATCGACGGCGCTTCCTCCCAGCGCGCCGCCGAGCCTGCGCATCCGCGCGTAGAGGTCGGCAAGAACCTCGAACCGGTCGAGTCCGCGCGTTCGCGCGAACAGTTTCTGGCGGACTTCGGCCCAAAGGACCGGGCAGCGGTCTGGCCGGCCGCGAAGGGCATCGGACCAGCGTGGCGCCATATGCAGGTTTTCGAAGTTCAGGCGATCGAACTTCGTAAGTTCCTTGAGATCGAAAACGGCCAATTCGCCAGGGCCAAGCTCAAAGACTTTGCCTTCAGCCGAAGCACGTTGGCATATGCCATGAATATCGAGAGTCATTCAGGTCTCGCGGCGAGGCGTCCGACTTGGCGTCCGCCCCGCCGAACTGAGATCAGAAGTCGATGTAGGACTGCCAGCGCCATCCCGCGGTCTGGCTGCAGCTGCCGCCCGGGCGAAGGTTGAGGGCCATACGAACTGCTTTAACAAGCTTTGCCATGCTGACGTCTCCTTTGACTGAGAGGCACTTGGTCTATCCCTGCTAATGGAGCCTGTAAAGCCCAAGAAAGCAAATTGAAACAGCGGGTTGGATTAACAGCTTAGTTAGCGTGTTCGGTTGCGTAACGATTGGTCATGCCCCGCGTGTTGCAGCTGGGGTGGTCTCTTCATGGCACTTAGATGACGTCATCTGCCGCGCCATCTTCGCGCTGCTGGCGGGCCCAATTTCTGGCGTATAGTCCCCCGGCCTGGATAAGCGCATCGTGGGTGCCGGTTTCCACGACGCGGCCGTCGTCGAGGACCAGGATCCGGTCGGCATCGCGGATCGTGGAAAGCCGGTGCGCGACGACCAGGGTGGTCAGGTTCCCGCGGCGCGCGCGCAGCGATTGCTGGACCACCGCTTCGCTCAATCCGTCGAGCGCGCTGGTAGCCTCGTCGAGGATGAGCACCGGTGCCTGTTTCAGTAGCGCCCGCGCGATTGCAACCCGCTGTTTCTCACCGCCCGAAAGCCGCACGCCGCGTTCGCCGACGATCGTGTCGAGCCGTTCGGGCAGGGTCTCGATCAGGCTCCCGAGGCCGGCTGCGATCGCGGCCTGGTGGATGCGGGCCGAATCCGCGCTCGCGTCGCCCAGCCCGATGTTTTCGGCGATCGTGCGGTTGAACAGCACCGCGTCTTGCGGGACGATCGCAAGGGCCGCGCGCAGCGACGCGTAGGACAGGCTCCGTATGTCCTCGCCGGCGATGCGGACGTGCCCCGCGTCGGCATCGTAGAAGCGATAGAGCAATTTGATGATGCTCGACTTGCCCGATCCCGATCGTCCGACGATGGCCAGCGTCTCGCCCGGCTCGACGCGGAAGGAGATGTGCTTGAGGACCGGCCGTTCGGGATCGTATCCGAACAGCACCCCATCGAACTCGACCGAATAGCCCGCGAGTTTCGCCTCCAGCGCGCGGGTTCCGTCGCGCACCGTCGAGCGGGTATCGAGAAGCTCGAAAAGCTGCTCGAGATCGATCAGTCCCTGGCGGATCTCGCGATATACCGCGCCGAGCATGTCGAGCGGCGCGAAGGCCTGGAACAGCAGCGAATTGACCAGGACCACGTCGCCGGGCGTCAGCGCGCCGCGCTGCCAGCCGAGCACCGCGACCGCCATCGCGGCGGCGATCGCCACGCTGGTGATCGCCGCCTGGCCGATGTTGAGCAGCGAGACCGTGCTTTCGTTTCGCGCCTTCGCCCGCGCATAGGCGCCGCGCACGGTGCGGTATTTGGCCGACTCTGCTTCCCCGGCATGGAAATAGCGGATCGTCTCGTAATTGATGAGCGATTCCATCGCGACATTAGCCGCGTCGAGATCGCACGCCAGCATTTCGCGGCGCACCATTGCGCGCCGATCGGTCATATATTTGGTGAAGGCGATATAGAACGCGATCAACGTCAGCGCGCCGGCGAGCATCGGCGCGCCGAACGTGAGGGCGATGATGATGGCGATCGCCGCGAGCTCGATCGTCGTCGGAACGATGTTGAACAGCAGGAAGAACAACAGGCTGTCGAGGCTGCGCGTTCCGCGTTCGAGGATATTAAGCAGCGGGCCGCTCTTGCGATGGACGTGGAAGGCGGGATCGAGCCGGTGGATATTGTCGAATACGTCGCAGGTCAGCCGGGCGATCGCTTCCTGTGAGACGATTTCGAAGATCGGCGTCCTGAGCGCCTCGAACAGGAAGCTGCCGAAGCGGGCCAGCCCGTACGCCGCGATGCAGATCAGGATCAGCGGCAGTGCCGACTGGATCGCCATGCCGTCCACGATCGCTTTGTAGAAGAAGGGGAGCAGCAGGGTCAGCGCCTTAGCAAGGACGACGGTCAGCGCCGCCAGCACCACCCTGGCGCGGCGGGTTGGGTGTTCGGGCCACAGATAGGGCAGCAGGCGGCGGAGCAGGGGCCATGCCCTCTGGTGCCCGCGCGGGTGCGCCCGCCCGGCCGTCGCGGCGTCCTTGTCATCCACCTGGCGACAGACCCAAGGTGAACCGGGGCGGCGCCAGCGCCGCGCCGATGCTCGATGGGCCGTCTATCGAGAGAATCCGGGGGCTGCGCTGAGCGAACATGCGCGTCATCACCCGCTCCAATATCTGGAAGGTCAGCGAAACCGCGGCGCAGGTATGCTCGCCCGCGCCGAACGGCAGCCAGGCCATGCGATCGTGATCGCCGTTCCATCGCTCGGGGTCGAACCGTTCCGGGTCCGGCCATTTCGCGGGATCGCGGTGGATCGCGTAGGGGAAGATCAGGAGTTCGTCGCCCGTCGAGACCGGGACCCCGCCGATCGCATGCGGCACGCGCGCCGTGCGATTGAGGAACCAGGCTATGGGATAGAGCCGCAGCGTTTCGGCAATGATATTCTTTGGGCGCGCATGCGCCGCGTCATGCTCAATGGTGAGCTTGACCGTCCACGCCAGCGCGAAGCCGAGCGAGCCCACCAGCGCGAAATTGAACGCGACATAGATTTCGAGCAGCTTGGCAGTGGGGGCGTGGCGGCCAAGGTCGAAGACCATGTCCAGAATGTCGCGCTGGGCATCGGGATGCTTCGCCCACCGGTCGCGCTCCGCCTCGAACGCCCGGTAGAAGGCGAAGCGCCGGTACACCCGCCGCACCATGCCGGTGCGTGTTTCGCGATCGAAGATGCGGCTGGCGAGGATATCGGCGCGCAACCGGTTGAACGCGGGGGCGCGATAGTCCCCGGTGAGGACGCTGGCCGCCAGGCGCTCGAACAGCAGATTGCCGGCGCGGGGCCATTCGCTTCGCTCCGGCAATTCGGCCACGCGTTGGTCGATCGCGTCCGGACTAAAGGCTTTCAGGGCAAGATCCCGGCCCGCCCGCCCGATGGCGACTTGCGCCGAACGCGGGCCGAAGGCATCGGCCCCGACTCCGAAGAAATCGGAATGCTCGTGATAGACGTGATCCGAATTCTTCAAGATTTGCCGCGCTAATTCCGCGTTCGCGACCGCGACCTGCTTCGGCCCAACTCTTTTGGCTAATGCACCCGAAGCTGCAAGCGCCTCGAGCCAGCGTAAAGGATCAGTACGAAATGCGCTCTGCGTCTCACTCACGCCTTCGCTGGAGGCTATGCTTCGTGTACCGATCGAACCGTTCGAAGCCATGATGCTTCATCCGTCACGACCACCCTTATCGTCAAGGGCGGCATTGGCTGGAATTTCGTCGCCGGGTCAGGGCCTTGCCAAGTTGTGCGGGAGGCGTTGGCACACCGGATCGCGAATGCTGTCGAGGCGGCGTACCGGCGAACCGACTTCGACCGGCGCCGGTCACGCAAGAATGCCTGGGTGCTATTCCGGCCCGCCTCAGACCATTCCATTTTGGCGTTGCCGATTGGCCGCGTTTCAATATGGCGGGTGGGTGAGTATAATCGTCAGCGCCCGGCACGCATTGCGGTCCGCCACCAGCGTGCACCATCAGCGCGTCGACGCCGTATTTTCCGTAGCAATACTGGATGATCGCCGATCCTATGGCGCATTTCTGCTCGCGCAGGCGGCCGCGCACCTTCCCGTCGAGGAGGCGCTGGAACGCGATGGTATCAACGATATAATCGCAGACTGGGCGGACCGGCGGCGAGGAGATCGGCTGGCAGCCGATCTGCTGGACCTGGGCATCGCGCAACCGGCGCGCGTTGCGTTGCCCGCCTTCGATGGCAAGGAAGCGCTGCTGGGCGCGCTGTACGTTCTCGAAGGATCGCGGCTGGGGGGCACGATACTCAAGCGTTCGGTTCCGCCGGATTTTCCGGCCCGCTTTCTCGGGGGCGTCAATTCAGCGGCGTGGCAATCGCTGATCGTAGCACTCGATGGTCACCTTGATACGGATGCGAAGCGCGCATCGGCGATAAACGCCGCGCACCGCGTATTCGAGCTTTTCGAAGCCAGCGGCCGCAAATATCTGATCGGGATCTGATCGGCAGCCGCGGAGCTCGCCGCCACGCAACAAACGGTGCGTTCAATCCGAAACGGTATCGGCGGTATGGCCGAGCAAATCCTCGATCGCCTTTGCCATGTTGTGGGTCGTGTAGGGCTTTTGCACGACCGCCACCGCGCGATGCTCCATCGGCAGGCTTGCCTGCTCGCCATATCCCGAGGCGAAGAAATAGGGCAGGCCGAGTTCCCTGAGCCGATCGGCGACGCCAAAACTCATCTGGTCGCCCAGGTTGATGTCGAGGATCGCGAAATCCGGACGGTTGTGGTCGAGAAAGTCATGCGCGGCTTCCGGCGTCGACGCCGTGGTGACCGATGCTCCGAACCGTTCCAATATGTCTTCCGCATCCAGCGCGATGATCAGGCTATCCTCGACAAGCAGCACCGATTTGCCGCCAAATCCCTTGAGCGTGACCGCGCGCTGGCTCGATACGGTCTGGCGAGAAATCTTGATTGGCGGACCGCTGACATTGCGGGGTTCCGAGACATGCCGCGCGGGAATGTAGAATTCCGCACGCACCCCGGCGGTCGCATAATCGATGCTGGCCTTCCCGCCCAGATCGTAGGGGACCGAGCGATTGACGATGGTTGTACCAAAACCCTTGCGTTTCGGCAGGGTGACAAGCGGGCCGCCCGTTTCCTGCCAGATGAAGACCAGATCGCCGAGATGGTTGAGCGACCAATCGACGTGAACCTCGCCGCCGCCGGACAGGCTGCCGTATTTGGTGGAATTCGTGACCAGTTCATGGATCACCAGCGCCATGGTCGAATAGGCTTGCGGATTGAGCAGAACGGGATCGCCCTTGGCGATGATCGCGCTCTGCCGGTCCGCCGCGAATGCCGCCGCTTCGGCTTCGATCAAGGCACTCAGCGGCGCCGGGCCCCAGTGATCGTCGGTGATCTGGTTGTGCGCGCGGGCGAGCGCGTGAATGCGCCCGTCGACGAGCTTCACAAATTCCTTCACCTCGGGGCTGTCCGGCTGCGACTGGCGGATCAATCCGCGAATGACGCCGAGGATGTTGCGCACCCGGTGGTTGAGTTCCGCGATCAGCATCTCCTGCCGGGCGGTCGACTGCCTCCGCTCCGCGGCCGCTTCGTCGGCAAGCCGCAGCACGACTTCGATCAATGTGGCGCGCAGCGTTTCGGCGACGCGGATCTGCGATGTCGTGAAGGGCTCGGCATGGCCTTCGACTTCTTCCTGCCATTCCGCGAAACTCTCGCGCGGCGTCAGCCGTGGGCCGTTGGGGCCATATTTCACCGGCTTGTGCGGATCGCCGGCCCAGCGGACCGACTGCCTGAGTTCCTTGCGGAACAGGATGACATAGTCGCGCGGCGAGCGGGAAATCGGTATCGCCAACAGGCCCGCCGCCTGGTCGGCAAAGCCGCCGGCTTCGTCGATCAGGCCGCCGATATGATCGGTGGAGAATACCCGGCCGGCCGCCAGCCCGTTCAGCGCGCGGACGATCCGGCGGAAGTCCTCCGTCGGTGGCGTGATGCCCGAAAACGCGTAATTGCCGTTGATCCACACGCCCACGCCATCGGCGGGAATGGCACTGGTCAGGATATCGCCGAGCCAGTCGGGGTCCTGCAGCAACGTCTCGTCCGACGCGACGGCGCCGAGCAGCTGATCGGATATGTTGCGTGCGTGCTGCTCATATTCGGCGATATCGCGCCGCTCGCGCGATTCCAGCCGCATCGAGAACATATCGGCGAACAGCTCGCATACCGAGCGCCGCTCAAAGGTCGGGAACCGGGGCGCGTAGTGATGGCAGGCGAACAGGCCCCAGAGCTTGCCTTCCACCACGATCGAGATCGACAGCGAGGCCTCGACCCCCATGTTCTTCAGATACTCGATATGGATCGGGGATACCGAGCGCAGGATCGAGAGCGACAGGTCGATACGCTGGCCGGTCGCATCCACTTCCGGCTGGATCGCAATCGGCTCCGCATTCACGTCGCGGATTACCCGGACGAGGTTGCGCAGGTAGAGCTGCCGCGCCTGACGCGGTATATCGCTGGCCGGGTAATTCAGGCCGAGAAAGCTTCCGATGCCCGCCTTGCACGCCTCCGCGACCACGGCGCCGGACCCGGTGTCGGCGAACTTGTAGACCATCACCCGATCATAGCCGAGCAGAGCGCGGATCTGCCGCGCGCCTTCGCGGAAGAAGCTGGTCAGGTCGGGCGCCCGATCGAGGCGCGCCATCATGGCGCGGACCGCCCCCGTGGAGTCACCGTGGACCGCTACGCCAGGCTCGGCCTCGATAATGATCTGACCGCCGGAGAAATGGATGGCGATGTCGTACATCTGACCCGACGTGCCGATTTCCCGCCCGAACAATCGCTCGACCATATCGGGGGCGTTGAGCAATAACAGCTTGTTGCGCAGATCGTGGAGCAGAGCGGCGGAGAGATAATCCGGAAGCGGCGTGCCGATAAGCTCGTCCGGGCTAAACCCCAGCAGATCGCGGATGTTCTTCGACACCCGCGCAACCATCCAGTCCGTGCTGACGGCGATCAGAAAGCCGCCTGGCTGAATTGCCCCCAAAAGGTGGATCGGCTCGCGATCACAATTGGTGAGATCGACCTTTTCGATGTCCGCCACACAATCCCCAACGCCATGCCGATCGAAGCAGGCGCTTCGCGACCGATTGTTTCGCTTACGCCACAACGCAAATCCCCGATCGAGGTTGCGTGAGGCGAGCCCTGTGTAGCGGCGAGATCGCGGTTGTCGCCCAGAATATCGACCATGCCGTTGAAAAGGCGGCGTTTGTATGCGCATCGGTCAAGCCGCGGTTGCGTGTATCGGATGGGATGATAACCGGGTGAGCAACGCGGACGGGGTGTGGGTGCGCTCAGGCCCGGATCGCCCGAAACGGCAAAGTTTAGCCGTTTTCAGCTTGACGATGGTGACCCCTACGGGAATCGAACCCGTGCTTCAGCCGTGAAAGGGCCGCGTCCTAACCGCTAGACGAAGGGGCCGTCCGGGTGGAGCCGCGCACTAGGCAAAGCCGGGGCGCGGGTCAAGCCGTTGCGGACACCGTTCAATCGGCCCAGGCGGCATCATCGATATGAAGCTCGGCGGCGGGCCGGCTGCCCCAATCGTCGATCTTGGCGCGGCCGGCCAGCCACAGCTTGCGGTGGCGGGGGGCGGAGAGGAGGGCCTGGCCGAGCTCGGTTTCGGCTTGGCGGAACGCGACGGTCTTGAGGCTGCGGCCGTCCGCGCCGGCGACTACCGCGCGGACATGACCGTTGCCGACGATGTCCGCCTTGATGACCATCACCGGCCCGGCGGCGATGCGCGGCGCGGGCCAGCCCATGCCGTACGGGCCGCCTTCCTCCATCGCCGCGACGAGCTCGGGGTTGATGCCGCCGGGGGCTACTAGCGCGTCGAGCAGGAGGGCGCGTTCGCCCATCGCGGCGGTGATGCGCTCGGACAGGCGTTCCTCGAGGAAATCGGTGAAGGCTTCGAGCTTGTCCCCGGCGACGGTGACGCCCGCCGCCATGGCGTGGCCGCCGCCCGCGATCAGCAGGCCCTGATCCTTGGCGGCGAGAATCGCGGCGCCCAGGTCCACGCCGGAGATCGAGCGGCCCGAGCCCTTGCCCACGCCGCTCTCATCCAAGGCGATGACGATGGCCGGGCGGTTGTGCTTTTCCTTGAGGCGGCCGGCGACGATGCCGACCACGCCGGGGTGCCAGCCCTGCGCGGCGACGACGATGACCGCGCGGTTGGATTTGGTTTCGGAAAGGGCCTCGGCGCCTAGCTGGACCTCGGTCTCGATCAGGCGGCGGTCTTCGTTGAGCTGGTTGAGCTCGAGCGCGATGGCCTCGGCTTCGGCGGGGTCGCGGGTGGTGAGCAGGCGGACGCCGAGATCGGAGCGGCCGACGCGGCCACCGGCGTTGATGCGCGGGCCTAACGCGAAGCCGAGATCGGAGCAGGCGGGGGCGCGGGTGAGGCGGCTGGCCGAGATCAGGGCGTTGAGGCCGATATTGCGCCGCTGGGCCATCACCTTGAGGCCCTGGGCGACGAAGGCGCGGTTGAGGCCCTTGAGGCTGGCGACGTCCGCCACGGTACCTAGCGCGACGATATCGAGCAGGTCGAGCAGGCGCGGCTCGGACCGGTCCTCGAAATAGCCGCGCGTGCGCAGCGTGCGGATCAGCGCGGCGCCGAGCAGCCAGGCGACCCCGACCGCGGCGAGATGGCCGTGGGCGGCGCCTTCCAGCTCGTCGAGGCGGTTGGGGTTCACCAGTGCGTGGGCTACGGGCAACTCGGCGGCGCATTTGTGGTGATCGACGACGATGACGTCCACGCCCGCGTCCGAGGCCATCTGGAGCGCCTCGAACGCCTGTGCGCCGCAATCGACGGTGACGATCAGGCTCGCGCCTTCGGCCTTGAGGCGGACAAGCGCCTCACCCGACGGGCCGTAGCCCTCCATCAGGCGATCGGGGATGTAGGGGCGGGCCTCGAGGCCGAGATCGCGGAGGAGGAGTATCAGCAGCGCGGCGGAGGTGGCGCCGTCGACGTCGTAATCGCCGAAGATGGTGACCTGCTCGCGGGCCTCGATCGCGTCGGCCAGGCGTGTGGCGGCCTTGTCCATGTCGCGGAAGATCGACGGGTCGGGCATGAAGCCGCGGATGCTGGGATTGCGGTGGAGAGCGACTTCCTCGCGCGGGCAGCCGCGAGCGAGAAGGAGCTGGGTCACCAGATCGTCGGGAGCGAAGCCGGGATCGCGCACGTCGGTCGCCAGACCACGCCAGCGCCAGGGCTGGCCGAGGATCGAGCGCTGGATGTTGAGGACGGCGGTCATGAAATGCTCTTGCGGCACGCGGGCCGCGAAGTCGATCAGTAGGTCGTGATTTCGGTGCGGATCCAGGCGCGCTCGCGAAACCATTTGGTGACGATATATTTGGTGCCGGCGATCACCCGCATGCCTTCGTGCAGCGTCACCGGATTGGGACTGCCGTCCGCCAGCATGTTGTTCCAGATCAGCAGCAGTCCGCGTTTGGGGGCGATGCGGATGCCGGCGCGCGGGAACCAGGTGGCGCCGCCTTCCTTGACGGTGTTGAGATAGGCCATCGCGGTCCAGGTACGCTGGCCGCCCGACGCCTCCATCGCGGGCCAATAGGCCTCGCCCTGATGGAAATAATCGTGGTGCGCCTTGAACTGCTGGCCGGGGGCGTAGCGCTGACCCTGCAGGGTCTCGCCATTCTCGGGGGGTAGGCCGAGCAGCGCGGCGAGGCGCTCGTCGATCGGCTGCACCTCGGGCGACCAGCGATCCATGTCGCAGCTCTCGCTGGTCCGGTATTCGGGGTCGTTGTTTTCGGAGAGCAGGGTCGAGCGGCGCCGCTTGCTGTCGATCAGGCGGATCAGCGTCTCGCATTCGGCGCCGGGCAAATAGTTTTCGAACAGGAATATCTCGGCGCCGTCGACCGGCGCGCGCTGGATGCCCGGCGTGGCGGCGAGCTTCGCCGCGATCATGCGGGCCTGGCGCGCGCGTTCGGGCGAGGTAGTCTTTGGCTTGCGGGAAAACAGGCTCATGCGGTCGCCAGATTGCCGCCGTAGCGCCAAATGGCAAGAGGCCCGGCAGTTTGCGCTGCCGGGCCTCCGCTGTTTCGGATAAGCCGTCGCTTACCAGAAGATGTCATATTCTACGTCGACCACTTCGCCGCTGTAGATATCGACGAGCAGCGCATCGTTGTAATAGCGCACCCAGCGATACGCGCCATAGGCCGGCGGCAGGCGATAGTAGAACGGATCCTCGATCCAATACTGCTGGCCGAATAGCAGCGAGCTGAGCGTATAGCCGATGCTGAACCGCTGATAGCCGTAGTTATAGCCGCGCGGCGAATAATAGCGGGGCAGGCGGTAATTGTTGCGGTTGCTGGAGCGGTACGAGCGCCAGTTATAGCGGTTATCGCCGCGCCAGCCGTTGGACCAACGGTTGTTGTTGCCGTTGTTCGCATAGCGGTTGTTCTGATAGCCGTTGCCGCGATTGCCACGATACTCGCCGCGGTTCTGCGCCTGGCCGCGATAATCGCCGCGATTCTGGCCCTGGCCGCGATAGTCCTGACGGCCGCCGCGATCCTGCTGTGCCTGTTGCGAGGGCACGACGCCGGTGTTGCCGTTCGGCCCGCGATTGCCGCGGAACTGCTGCTGCGACTGGCCGCCGTTCCACTGGCCACGGCCACGATACTGCTGCTGGGCCTGCTGGGCCTGCCCGGCGTCCTGGCCACGGTTGCCGCGATACTGCTGGCCGCCATTGTTCTGGCCCTGCCAGCTGCGTGCCTGCTGCTGCGGCGCTGCCTGCGGCTGGGGAGCCGCCTGCTGAACCTGCGCCTGCGCGGGCTGGCGCGAGCGCCAATCGCTGCGGGGTTGCTGGTTCTGCTGGCGCGCCTGGCCCCAGTCGCCGCGCGACTGGCGTTGGCTCTGGCCGCCCGACGAATCCTGCGAACGCTGGCCACCGCGCTCTCCACGTTGACGATCCTGCGCGAATGCCGGTGGCACCAGCGCAGTGGCGGCGATCAGAGCCGCAATGATGGGTTTAAACATTCCTCGAGTCTCCGCTCTCCGGCACTTCGCCGGTTTCTTGTGGCTTCCGTCTAGGTGAACGGCGATGAGCCGTTTCTGAATTGCGCTGTCAGGAAACAGAAAGATTCGTTAACTCAAGAAGTTGCATGGGCTTTGGCGGAATCTTCGTCGTCCGAGCCGGGCGCGGCCTCGTCTCCGCGCGCAATCCGCCCCGCCTTGCCGATCGCATCGATCAGGCGGGGGTAAATTCCGCAGCGGCAGATGTTCGGGATCGCCGCCTTGATATCGTCCTCGCTCGGCGAGCGATTGGTGCGCAGCAGGACCGATGCGGCCATGACGATGCCGGGGATGCAATAGCCGCACTGGGGGACATTGCCGGCGATCAGCGCCTGCTGGATCGGGTGGCTGCGGTTTTCGGAAAGGCCCTCGATCGTGGTTACGAAGCGGCCTTCGATGCCACCGATCGTGACCTGGCAGGCGTGGGCCGCCTCGCCATCGACATCGACGGTGCAGGCGCCGCAATCGCCGGTGCCGCAGCCATATTTGGTACCGGTGAGGTTCGAAGCGTCGCGCAGTGCCCATAGCAGAGGCGTCTGGGGGTCCATCTTATATTCGACGGGCTGCTTGTTGACGGTGAAGCGGGTCATGAGGGGGGTGTAGAGGAACGGCGCGCGTAGTAAAATCCCGTTCGCCCTGGTGAGCAGGTCGCCGAGCCCGCGGCTCGGCTGAAAACTGCTGGGAGCAGTTTTCACCGGCTCACTGTCGAAGGGCTGCCCTTCCACTGTCCATCCGCCGCGGAAGGAGGGCAGTGCTTCGACAAGCTCAGCACGAACGGGGTTGGGAAACGCGTCGTTTCCGAAACAGGCATTGTTTGGAGTAGTTGGGCGGGCGACATCTCAACCATGACGAAGCTTCCCTCCCTCTTCATCCCGCATGGCGGCGGCCCCTGCTTCTTCATGGACCCCGATGGCGGGCCGCCCGATCCGATGTGGGTTCGCATGCAGGCCCATCTGGCCGGGCTGATCGCCAGCCTGCCCGAGCGGCCGAAGGCTATCCTTTTGATCTCGGGCCATTGGGAGGAGCGCGAGGTGACCGTGCATTTCGGCGACGGGCAGCCGCTGCTCTATGATTATGGAGGCTTCCCCGAGCATACCTATCGGCTGCGCTGGGAAGCGCCGGGGGCGCCGGACGTGGCGGCGCGGGCGAAAGCGCTGCTGGAAGGGGCTGGCTTTCCGGTTGGCGAGGAGCGCGCGCGGGGCTGGGACCATGGCGTGTTCATTCCGATGATGGTCGCTGTGCCCGGGGCGGATATTCCGCTGGTGCAAGTGTCGCTGCGGCGCGATCTCGATCCGGCGGCGCATATCGCGATGGGACGGGCGCTCACGCCGCTGCGCGACGAGGGCGTGCTGATCGTCGGGTCGGGGATGAGCTTCCATAATCTGCGCGTGCGCGGGCCGGCGGCGACCGCGCCCTCGGACGAATGGGACGCGGCGCTGGTGGATGCGGTGACCGATCCCGAGCCTGCGCGGCGGGCCGAGCGCGTCGCGGCTTGGCATGCATTGCCACACGCCCGCTTCGCCCATCCGCGCGAGGAGCATTTGTTGCCGCTGATGGTGGCGCTGGGCGCGGGCGGGGATGATGCGTCGGTGTGCGATTACCGCGACCATGTGATGGGCTGGGCGGTCAGCGGATACCGCTTTGGCTAACGCCGAGGATTGATCGGCGCACCTATGCCCGGCCGAAGTGACGCGAATGCCATCGTGGAATGTCCGGTCGTCGGATGACTGACCTTCGACGGACGGCCTAACTGGCGCATCCGTGTCTCGGCTTCCGGCCAGCTTGGCACTATGGCTTCGGCTTGTTCCCAATTGGCGATGCTCGCCTCGTCACACCAGTGCATCAGCTTGGGCATCACCGTCTTGTGGGCGCCCGAGACGACATAGGCGCGCATATCTTCTTGCCGGTTCCACACAGTCAGCGTCCAGAACGTCCCGCGGCGGTCCGGCAGCAACGCGCCGCCGAGGAAACCGGGAGCAGCCGATGCTTGGCGGGTGGCGCGCGAGGCGTAGAGGAAGAATGTGGGAAGGAAACGCCACGAGCGGACGCGTAGACGGGTAACGCTGATGAACGGCATGCTGTCTCCGCTGACGAGGATTATTCCCGCCAGCTCTTGTCCTTCTTGTCGACCAGCCGGACCATTGCGGCGAAATCCGCCGCGCCGGGGCCGCCGGGGACCTGGGCCATGTGGAGGTCGCGCTGGTGGACGGCGACTACGTCGTTCGAGACCTGCAGCGGCGTGCCCATCGATAGCGTCGCCACCTGGATCTCGCAGGCGCGCTGGAGCGACCAGTGCTTGATGAACGCCTCGGGCAGGGTTTTGCCCATCACCAATATGCCGTGGTTGCGCAGCAGCATCATGCGCTTGTCGCCCAGGTTGGCGAGCAGGCGTTCGCCCTCCTCGTCGCGGACGGTGACGCCTTCGAAGTCATGGTAGGCAAGCTGGCCGATAAAATTGCAGGCGTAGAAATTGACCGGGCGCAGGCCGCCTTCGAGCGAGCTGACCGCCATGCCCGCCGTGGTGTGGGTGTGCATGATGCAGTGCGCGTCGGGCAAGTGGCGGTGGAACAGGGCGTGCTGGACGAAGCCGGCGCGGTTGACCGGATAGGGGCTGTCGTCGAGCTTGTTGCCGTCGATATCGATCTTGACGAGGCTGGAGGCCGTGACTTCGCTGAAATGCAGACCGAAAGGATTGATCAGGAACGCGCCATCCTCGCCGGGGATCTTCAGGGTGATGTGGTTGTAGATCATCTCCGACCAGCCGAGGTGATCGAACACGCGGTAGCAGGCGGCGAGCTGCTGGCGCGCTTCCCACTCAGCTTCGGTGATATTCTTGATGCTTTGGGGCTTGTCCTGCAGCGCGGTGGCCATAATGCCTCTCCTCGGTTTTCGTGTTACGGGTATGCCACGGGCGGGGGCCGGGAGGCAATGCTAGCGGCGCTGCACGTCGACGCGGATTTGCCCGGCGGAGGCGGGGATGCGAAGGCCTTCGGACGTGAAGCGGGCGGGCTTGCCGTCGATGCGGGCTTTGCCGGGAGTGCCGGGGTAGGGCCAGGGGAAGCGGTAGTCCGCCTTGACGCCGGGTTCGATGGTCAGGGTCAGGCGATTGGGGGACGCCTTGATCGCATAGCTCAGCACGCCCCGGGTGGTGCGCAGGTTGCGGATCGCGGCGCCTTCGCCGGCGAGCATGTCGGGTAGCAGGCCCGCCGCGAGAACAATCGCGCCATCGTCGGCTTCGTAAGCGAACATATCGAGCGCCGAGCGGATATAGTCGGAGGCGACCCAGGCATGCGGCATGTCGCCGATAAAGCGAATCTCGCGCGCGTCCTTGCCGACGACTTCGGCCCATTGGTTCCAGCCTTGCGGGCGCTGATCGGCGAAGAAGAAGTCGAGCAGTTCGTTTGCGCGCTCGCGCTGCCCTAGGCGGACGAAGGCGGAGACGTTGCGGAGTTCATAGGGCGTGTAGTCCTTCCACGCTAGTGAGCCGTCGCGGCGGGCGACGAAGTTTCGCCAATAGGCTTCGAACGTGCCGGTCAGCAGGCGCTGGTCGAGCGCGGATTGCTCGCCGGCGGTATCGAAGGCCATCGTCGTGGAGGTCGCGTCGAGATCGCCCAAGCTGGTGGCGCCGGGGATGTAATCGATCTTCCAATGCGCGGCGGAAGCGGCGATGGCGGTGTGGAGATCGGTTCGGAACTGGTCGCGCTGGGCGGCGATTTGCGCGGCTTCGGGCTTGCCGAGCACGGTGGCGGCGAAGGCGGCGTCCTTGTAGCCGCGCAGCGCCCAGAAATCGTCCCACAGGCTGTATTGCGGCTTGGCCGAATAGCCTTCGTGGCTGATCGAGGGGGGCATCAGGCCGTATTGCCAGGGCGGGTTATCGGGCCTGCGCTCTGATTGGCGGAGGCTCTCCATGTAGCGCTGCGCGGCGTGCAGGCGGGGCCATTCGGCTTCGAGGCGGGCGCGGTCGCCGGTGAAGCGGTAGAGCTGGGTGATCAGGTGGATGAACTCGCCGTGGCTGTCGTTCTCGGGCACCGGATCGGCGCCGCGAGAATCGACGCAGCAGGGGACCTTGCCGTTAGCGAACAGATAGCCCGAATACCATTCGGCATAGTCGGCAACGGGGCCGTCGAGGCCGAGGCGGAGCAGCCCGTCCGAGATCATCGCGCCGTCGCGGATCCAGCTGCGGTTGTAAGACCGGGTGCCGGGTTTGAGCATCGGCCCGGCGCGGCTCATCAATATGTGCGCGGTGGCGGTGCGGATGCTGTCGGGGATGCGCTGGTAGGCGGCGGGGAGGGTGATCTGGACGGTGTTGAGGCGGTCTTTCCAATACTTCGTGGTGGCGGCGTGGGCGGCGTCCACATCGACGGGTTTTTCGGCCGATACGGGGTCGGTGGCATCGGAGAGCAAAAGCGGGATCTGGGCGGACTCACCGGGCGCGAGGCGGATGTCGAACAGCAAAGCCGCCGCTTTCAGGCCGGTCGGGTCCTGCACCGCGAACGGTGCCCTCTGCCAGCGGCTAAAGTCGGTCGAATCATAGCCGCCGTGAACGATTGCCGTGGGATTGCGCATCGCCGTAATGGAACGGATCAGCGGATGCAGCGCCCTGCCGGGATCGGGGGAGAACAGCAGCAATCCGTCGGGAATGGTTTTGGCGCCGATGATCGGGCTGACGCCACCCTGCTGGCTCAGGAATTGCGCGGGCGGATTGACCTGGAAGGGGCGGGCGGCGAGCTGGAATTGCAGGTTTAGCGGGGCATTGCCGGTGTTGGTCAGGCGATAGCGCGCGAGCAGTTTGTGCGTATCGGTGTCTGCAAAGGCGGAGGTGTCCAGAGTCCAACCGGCACCGGCCCATTGCACATGCGGGATCGGCAAATAGCCGGCTTCGAGCGTGGTCGAGGTTCGCACATCCGCCCAGCCGTATTGCTTGCCGTCCACGACTAGGAAGGGCTCGATCGACCAGCCGCCCTTGGCGACTTCGATCGCGCCGTCTTCGCCGATCAACGCGCTATCGGGGCCGCCGTCGCGGCCGACGAGAGTCCAGTAGCTTTGCTCGGTGTAGCCGCGGGGATAGGTGCCGCGGGGTGCCTGCGCGGCGAGGGCCGAGACCATCGCGGTGGGGGTAGCGCCCCACGCCGGCGGCATGATTTGCAGCTCGGCGAGATCGCCCTGGCTGCCGCGGATGGGGCGGATGCGGAGGCGGCGTAGCTCGCGTTCGCCGAGCGCGAGCGGCTGGTCGGCGCTGCCGGCGAATACCGACTGGAGGTGGCGCCATTCCCCGGTGCCATCGTCGCCGAGGATCTCATAGCGTTGGGGCACCGCCCCGCCGCGCCAGTGCAACATCAGACCGCCCAACTCGCGCGGGCCGCCGAAATCCACGACCAGCGGCTCGGCGAGCGTAAGGGGTGCGGCGGTGGCGGGATTGCCGTCGATCGCGCGGGGATCGGAGGCGATCGGCGCGGGCAGCGCGGGCGCAGTGGCGGTGAGGGGCGTGAGCTCAAGCTGGTCGACCTCGATATTGCCCTTGCCGCCGTCTCGGCCACGGACGACGACGAGCTCGATCGCGGCGGTGTTGCGCAGAGTCTTGTCGGTGGTCGGACCCCAGGCGAAGCTGAGGTCGCGGCGGCGGACGCGGATGGTCTGCCATTCGGCGGAGGGACGAAAGTCGCGGGCCTGGTACCACCAGACGTTCTCGCCCTTGGCATCGGTGAATTTCAGCTGGAAATCGTTGGTCGAGGGCGCGCCGCGGATGCGGAAGCTGAGCTCGTAATTGTCGGGGAAGGCAACCGGGGTCAGGCGGCGGGTGTAGGCGTAACCTGACACGTTGTGGAAATCATAGTCGATGCGGAGTGCCTGTTTTTCGACGCCGGCGACCGAGGCGATCGTGGAGGTAACGCCGTCGCTGGCCTGCGCGGTCCAGCCTTCCGTGGTGTCGAAGTTCTCGATCACGCGGGTATTTGGTTCGGGGAGCAAAGGCTTATCCATATACACCGTGCTCCGGCGAAGGCCGGAGCGCTGGCCACCAGCGGTGGGTGAGCCTGCCAAGGCTCCGGCCTGCGCCGGAGCACAGATTCTTGTCTGAAGGGCATATCCGCTGATCACTTGCGGCGTCGCGGCCGCCAGGGCTGCGGCCAGCAGGATCACGCCAGCCAGCCGCCGGTGAAGCCGGCGCGGGTCAGGCCCTCGCGGATGGGTGCGCAGTTTCGCATGCGGGACCAGACGAAGTCGTCGCGGAAGTTGGCGATCATGGCCAAGATTGGGCCCTGGTCGATGCCCAGCCAGTCGCTGTCTACCCAGCCGTGGACCGGGTCGGTCTTGCCGTGGCGGGTGGGCACGTCGGTCCAGCGGAAGCTGGGGTTGAAGCTGTCGAGGAAGCCGTATTGGCCGTAGATGCCGGGGATCGCGCGCAGGGCTTGCGCGGCGGGGATGACGATCTCCGGCGCGTAAGCGATCGAGGCGATGGCGGCGGTGGGCGCGAGGGTGCCGTCGTCGAACGCGTCGGGCTGGCCGAGCGGACCGCGCGCGGAATAGGTGCGGAAGGTGCGTTGCTTGCCCTTGAAGGCGCGGGTGAGATCGGCGGGGCCGTCGCAGGCGGTGAGGCCCCAGACGTCCGCCGAATAGCCGTCCCAGCCCATAGGATTGGCGATGGCGTAGGCGCGCTGGGCGTAGGTGGCGCGGCGGCTGTTCTCGAAATAGTCGAAGCCGGCCTCGCGCATTACGGCGTCGCGGATGCCGCGGAAATCGACCCAGATGTGGCTGTACTGGTGGCCGAAGTGCGGGGCGAAGGCGAGGAAGCGGGTGCCGCCTTCGCCGCGCCAGCTGTTCGCGTAGCTGGCGGTCCAGGCGGTCCAGGCTTCGGGCGCGACGCGGTGCTCGGGTGCGCCGAGCGCGAGGATATAGACGAGCGCGCCTTCGTTGAGGCCGCGCCAGTCGGATGGGATGAAGCCGCCCTCTGGATGCCAGCCCATGCAGATCAGCGGGCTGCGGACCTGCATCCATGTCCAGTCTACGCGCGCATAGATCTTGTCGGCTAGGTCACGGATTTCGGTCTCGGCGGGATTGTCGCCATCGAACCACTCTGCGGCGAACAGCATGCCGCCGAGCAGCAGGGTGGTGTCGACCGAGGACAGTTCGCAATTCCGATAGCGGCGGCCCTGCTTCAGATCGAGGAAGTGATAGAAGAAGCCCCTATGCCCGCTCATGCCGTGCTCGGCATCGCCCTGCGGCGCGTTCCAGAAGAAGCGGAGCGTGGTGAGGGTGCGTTCGGCGGCGGCGGCGCGGCTTACCCAGCCGCGCGACACGCCGATCGGATAGGCAGTGAGCGCGAAGCCGACTGCGGCGATGCTCGCGAAATCGCGCGTCGGCCAGCGATCGGGAGTCAGCCCGTTGGCGGGATTGGTGGTTTCCCAGAAGAATTTGAAGGTGCGCTCGGCGATGTCGTCGAACAAAGGGGGGAGGGCATTGCCCTTCGAAGGGCGCGGCAGATTGGCACATCCGCCCGCGGTCGCCCCGGCCAATAGCGCCGAGCTGGCGAGGAGAGAGCGGCGATCTAACACGGGTTACGCTATACTCGAAAAAGGTGGCGGGGCCGCAAAGGGGGAAAGCGGCCCCGCCGAGGGGAGGTTCGTATTAGAAGCGGTAGCCGAGGCGGAACTGGACGCGCCGTGGCAGGGTGATCGTGTTGGCCGCATTCGCCGCATTGGCCGGAAGCAGCGGATCGGTGGCGTTGAAGAAGCCGTCGAAGTCCTTGAAGTTCTTGTTGTTGAACGCGTTGAGCACATCGACCGCGAGGTCCACGCGGCCGAGGCTGCCCAGATTGATGTGGTTCGACAGCGTCACATTGACTTCGCAATAGGCGAACACCCCGCCGATGCAGTTCTTCTCCGGGTAAGCCGAGGTGAATTTCAGCTTGCCCACGTCGAAGCCGAGCGTGGCATCGGTCACCTGATAGGCCGAGCCGCTGCCCAGCGTCGTCAGTGTCGCCGCCTGGAAGCCGAACGGCAGATCGACGATGCCCGAGATCACGACCCGGTGGCGCTCGTCGCCCGCGCGGTTGCGCCAGCCATAGGCGTCCGGCACCAGCCCATCGAGGCTGAACAGATCGTTGCCGTTCTGCTCGGACTTGGAGAGCGTATAGGCGATGTTGAGGCCCCAGCCCGAGGTCTCGGTGTAATTCTTGTCGAGCTGGAAGTAGATCGCCTTGTAGCGGGTATCGAGCCCGTCATAGCCGATCAGGACGTTGGCATAGCCGAACGGCACCACCGGTGACGTATCGCAGCAATTGCCGAGGCCGTTGTTCTGCCGCGTCGCGAACAGGTTCGTGTAGCCGTGGCGGCCGCGGATATAGGAGCCGGTGACCGACGCCTGGAAGATGCCGAACTTCTGGCGGACGCCGAGACTGAACTGATCGTTGACCGGCGGCTGCGCATCGTTCTTCACCGCGAACAATTCGGGCGTGCCCGAGGTCGAGGTGTTGCGCAGCTGGATGAGGCCTTCCTTGGTGAGATAGGCGGGGTTCCACATGACGGTGGGCAGGCCGGAGCGCGGCAGGCCATCCGCCGAGAAACGGAACACGCCGACCGGGTTGCGCGCGCGCGACAGCTCGTCGACCGTATTGTTGAAATTGTTGCGATCGTAGTAGCGGCCCGCGCCACCAAAGATCACCGTAGAGCGATCGCCCTTGATGTCATATGAGAAGCCAAGGCGCGGCGCGAACGCGCCCTTGAACGGCGAGCGATCGTTGCCGTCGTTGATGTAATTCTCGGGGTCGAAATAGAAGGTCTTCGGCAGCGCGCGGAGGGCGGCGGCGGCCGTGGCGGGCGTCAGATAGTTATTGTTGAAGCCGTTGGTCTCGTAATCCCAGCGGATGCCGAGATTGAGCTGGAGCCGATCGGTGACGTTCCAGTCATCCTGCGCGTAGAGACCGACTTCGGTGTTCGACGCCTGGATCAACGAGTTGCCGAGGCCCAGCCGAGCTTCCGCGGGGAAAGCGAAGGTGAGATCGTCCCCGGTATAGGCGGTGCCGTTGCCGAAGCCGGTGAGTGGATCGATGTTATCCTGGAAGGTGTAGCGCGGCTGGACGAACGACTGATTGTCGAACGAGATATCGACGACCTGGACGCGGACGCCGGCCTTGATCACATGGCCTTCCAGCCCGGTGTAAGTGAAGTCGTCGCGCAGCGTGTAATTCTGCTGCAATTCGCGCCGGGTCGAATCCTTGCCGCCGAAGGTGATCACGCCGGCATATTCGAACTGCGGGAGATCGGGGTTCAGCGACGTGGGATTGAAGTCGTAGTTCAGATAGCTCGCGTTGAACTCGTTGGTGAAGGAATCGCCGTTGTACGTGTATTTGAACAGATAGGTGTCGATCCTGTTGATCTTGTTCTCGGCGACTTCATAGGAATTCTGGTCGCCGAAATTCTGGATGTCGGTTTCCTGACGGCGGCTGTACGACAGGTCGAAGGTCTGGCGATCGTCCGGGGTGAAGGTCAGCTTGCCGAAGTAGAAATCGCCGCGGAACGGGCTGATGTACGAGCCTTCGAACTCCGCAATATTGCGGCCCGTTGTCGCGAGGATGAGCGCGCGCTGGGCCGCGGTGCCGCGTGGGAGCACGTTCAGGGCTCGGTCCTGATCATTGCCTTCATAGGCGCCGAAGAAGAACAGCCGGTCCTTGACGATCGGCCCGCCAAGCGAAACGCCATATTGCTTGCGGCTGAACGCGGGCTTGGGCTGGTTGCGGACCCGGTTGAAATACGGTGTCTCGGAGAGTTCCTTGCCGGTATATTGGCCGAACGCCTCGCCGTGGAACTCGTTGGTGCCCGATTTGGTGACGGCGGAGACAATCACTGCGCCGGCCTGCTCGTATTCGGCCTTGTAGTTTTGGGTCAGGACGCGGAATTCCTGCACCGCGAGCTGGCCGAAGGCGTTACCGCGGCTGTTCTGCTGGCCGGCGATGCCGCCCTCGCGGGTCTGGTTCTTCAGGCTTACGCCGTCGATGAACACGTTGACCTGGCTCGCGGTCGAGGCGCCCGAGGTGATGCCCTTGTCGGACTCGCCGTCGTTATATTTCACGCCCGGGGCGAGCGCGGCGAAGGCGAGGAAGTTGCGGTCGGTCTGCGGCAGCACGCGGATCTGGGTCTGGCTGACGTTGGTGCCGACCTCGCTGGTGCGCGTCGAGTTGAGCTGGCTGCCGCGAACGACGATCTCGTCCCCGGATGCCGCAGTGACATCGGTCGCGACTTCGCCGATGACGAGATCGAGCGAGGCGGCCTGGCCGATGTTGACGATCACAAGCTGGCTGACCTGCTGGCCGTTCGACGCCGCGATCACTTCATATTCGGCGGGGCGCAGCGAGGTCAGCGTAAAGCTGCCGTCGGTCGCGGCGGTGACGGTGCGCGTCTGGTTGGTGCCGGTGTCGCGCGCGGTAACGGTCGCCCCTCCGGCGGATGTGCCGTCGGCATTGGTCACCAGGCCGCGGATCTGGCCGGTGGAGCTCTGCGCCATCGCCTGCGTCGGTACCAGCACGGCGCCGCCCGCAAGCACGGTTGCGGCGGCAAGATACGCCCGAAGTGCCTTTCCGTTGATCCTCATGTCTTCGTTCCTCTTCCCTGTTGTTTCTTACGCGTTGTCACTGGGCGCCGTGGTCGTTCTGACGACGAGCTCAGGCGCATGGAGTTCGGTGGTGGCCTCGGCCTGCTGGCCCGAAAGCAGATCGGCGAGGCGGACGAGCGCGCGGGCACCGATGTCGGCGATCTGGACGCGCATGGTGGTGAGCGCGAGGTAGCGCGCGACCGGGATGTCGTCGAAGCCGGCGACCGCGATCCTGCCCGGCACGTCGACCCCCGCTTCGCGGAGCGCGAGCAGGCAGCCGATCGCCATCATGTCGTTGGCGGCGAACACGGCATCGACGCGGGCTCCGGCACCGATCAGCGCCTGCGCTGCGGCGGCCCCAGCCTCTTCGGTGAAGTCGCCGGGGAGGATCAAAGGATCGCGATCTCCCGCGTGGCGCGCCATCGCGCTGCGGAAGGCGGCGAGGCGCTCGTCGGCGTCCATATTGCCGGCGGGCCCGGCGATGTGGGCGATGCGGCGGCGGCCGGTGGAGAGCAGGTGCCGGATCATCGCCTCGACTCCGGCGGCGTTGTCGACCCGGAACGAGGGATAGCCCTCGGCATCGCCGCGGCAATTGACCAGCACCGCATGCACCGAGCGCGGCATGGCGGCGAGCAATGCGCTCATATCGAGGTGCGGGGCCATGATGACGAGGCCATCGACCCGGCCGCGCATCGCGCGCAGCGCCTGGGCCGCCTGCTCTACGTCGGCATGCATGTTCGACATCAGCAGCTGGAGACCGCGGCGGCTGGCCTCGCGATCCATGCCGCGAACGACTTCGGAGAAGAATTCGCCGTGAAGATCGGGAAGGACGACGCCGATCGCGTGGTTGCGCGCGATGCTGAGGCTGCGCGCCCCGGCATGGGGAACGTATCCGAGCTTTTCTACCGCGACGAGGACGCGGGCGCGCGTGTCGGGATGGACGTTTTCGTGGCCGTTGAGCGCACGCGACACGGAAGCGATCGAGACCGAGGCCTCGCGTGCAACATCCCGTATCGTGGCTTGCGCCATTCCCTTCGATCCTCCCCGCGGCGCGAAATATTTTTCGTCGCGATGGTAACTGTTCACGCTGTAACCGGTTCCATTCCGGCTGGCGGAAGCGCCTGTAACCGGTTACAGGCAACCGCGCCAGCCGAAAAATTGTAACGGGGCTTGCGAAGCTGCGGGAGCAACCGCACGGGAAACGGGTTCCTGTCGGGAACCGGGTGAGGAGAGTCTGGATGTTCGATCAAAGGGTTTCGCGGCGTGCGGCGCTGATGGGTGCGGGCGCGATCGCGGCCTGGGCGGCCAGCCCGGCGCGGGCGCTGGTCCAGAGCGTAGCGGGCGAACCGTCGGCCGGGTTCATCGATGCGCTGGTCGCGAAGATGACGGTCGAGGAAAAGGCCGGGCAGCTGACCCTGATGGCGGCGGCATGGGGCGGATCGGGCGCGACCGCGCTCAACCCGCCGACCGCTGGCGCGAGCTTCGAGCAGCAATTGGCCGAGGCCAGGGCCGGGCGGCTCACCGGCGTGTTCAACGGCAATGGCGCGGAAATGTCGCGGCGGATGCAGCTGGTTGCGATGAAGGAATCGCGGCTCAAGATCCCTTTGATCTTCGCGGCGGACATCATCCACGGGCATCGCACCGTTTTCCCGGTGCCGCTGGGGGAAGCGGCGAGCTTCGAGCCCGATCTGGCCGAGAAGACCGCGCGCGTCGCGGCGATTGAGGCCGCCGCGGCGGGGATCGACTGGACCTTCGCGCCGATGGTGGACATCGCCCGCGATCCGCGCTGGGGCCGGATGGTCGAGGGCGCGGGCGAGGACGTGCTGCTGGGCGAATTGTTCGCGGCGGCGCGGGTGCGCGGGTTTCAGGGGCGGGCGCTGACCCAGAGCGACGCGGTGCTGGCGTGTGCCAAGCATTTCGCCGCTTATGGCGCGGCCGAGGGCGGGCTGGATTACAACACCGTCGATATTTCCGAGCGGACGCTGCGCGAGGTGTATTTCCCGCCGTTCGAGGCGGCGTTCGACGCGGGCGCGCTATCGGCGATGGCGTCGTTCAACGAGATTTCGGGGGTGCCATCGACCGGCAGCAGCTGGCTGATGGAGGATGTGCTCCGCGCCGAATGGAAGTTCGAGGGGCTGGTTGTTTCGGACTATACCGGCGACGAGGAGATGATCGCGCACGGCTTTGCCGCCGATGCGCGCGAAGCGACGCGGATCGCCTTCATGGCGGGCGTCGACATGAGCATGCAGAGCGCTTTCTATATCCAGCATCTCCCCGATCTGGTGGCCAAGGGCGAAGTGCCGATGGCGCGGCTGGACCAGGCGGTGACGCGGGTGCTGGCGGTGAAAGCCAAGCTGGGGCTGTTCGACAACCCCTTCCTGCGGATCGATCCCAAGCGCGAGAAGCGCGTGGTGCGCGCCAAGCCGCATCTCGATCTGGCGCGCGAGGCGGGGCGGCGCTCGATCGTGCTGCTCAAGAATGACGGCGATGTGCTGCCGCTGAAGAAGTCGGCGAAGATCGCGCTGATCGGGCCGTTCGCGGAAGGCAAGCACGATCTCAACGGGCCGTGGTGCGTCTATGGCGACGATCAGCAGGCGGTGGATCTGGCGAGCGGCATGCGTGCGGCGGGGGCATCGGTAACCGTCGCCTTGGGTTCGGGCGTCGAAGAGCCGCTTGCCGGTGGCATTGCCGCGGCGGTGGCTGCGGCGCAGGCGGCGGATATGGTTGTGCTCGCGATCGGCGAAAGTGCGCGCATGTCCGGCGAAGCGCAGTCGGTTACCGAGACGGTGGTGCCGGCGCCGCAGCAGGCGCTGGCCGAAGCGGTGGCGGCGACGGGAAAGCCGATCGTGGTGCTGCTCAAGAACGGCCGCGCATTGGCGCTGGATGGCGCGGTGGCCAATGCCCCGGCGATCCTCGTCACCTGGTTCCTCGGCAGTGAGACCGGCGGGGCGATCGCCGACGTGCTGTTCGGCGATTACGGCCCGTCAGGCCGTTTGCCGGTGAGCTTCCCGCATCTGGGGCAGCATCCCTATCACTATGATCACAAGTCGACCGGGCGGCCCAATCCGCCGGGCGAAGCCAAGGAATATAAGGCGCACTACCGGGGGGCGCCCAATTCGGCGGTCTACCCGTTCGGGCATGGGCTGACCTATGGCCGCGTCGAATATTCGGGGCTGGACTTGGGTGGCGCGACACTCGGCCCGAAGGGATCGCTGAGTGTCAAGGCCACGGTGACGAACGCCGGGAGCCGCGCGATCGAGGAAGTCGTGCAGCTCTATGTCCACGATCGGACCGCGAGCGTTACTCGGCCGGTGCAGCAGCTGAGGGGCTTCAAGAAGATCGCGCTGGCGCCGGGCGAGACGAAGACCGTGTCCTTCACTCTCGAGGCCGAGGCGCTTTCCTTCATTGGACGCGACAATCGGCCGACGATCGAGCCGGGTCAGTTCGACTTGTGGGTCGCGCCTTCGGCCGAGGTTGAGGGGCTGAAGGGGAGCTTCACTTTAACCACCTGACCGGCGTTTCGCGAGCTCGGCGACGATGGCCGCGTGGGCATTTCGCGTCAGCGGGTTCAGCGCCATGAACAGGACGGACAAGGCGAGGAAGGTGAGGGGGACCAGCGCCACCGTCCAGCGCATTCCCTCGAGCGTGCCCGGACTTTGCGCGACATTGGCGACATAACCGATCGCGCCAAACACCAGGCCTAACAAGCCGGTCGCCGCGCCGATCGCGATGCGCTGGAGGAGCGAGGCGAGGCCGAACACGGTGCCTTCCACGCGCAATCCGGTCGAGCGCTCGCCATATTCGATGGTGTTGGGCAGCATCGCCCAGAAAGCGACGTTGAACCCGGTCAGCGCCACCTGCATCGCCATCAGGAAGGCGTGCATCACCGCGATCTGGCGAACCTCGAACAATCCGAACAGCGCCAGCATCGTCATCGCGATCCCGGCGGCGACGAACCAGGCGGTGCGCGCGCCGAGGATGCGGCAGGCGAAGATCCACGCCGGCACCGCGATCGCGCCGGCCAGCCCCATCGACGCGAGCGCACTGAGGCCCGCCTCCTCGTTTCCGAAGAAATATTTGTAATAATAGAGCACCGATTTGGTGAGCATCGTCGCCGCGACGATCATCGCCATGCAGGCCGCGTTGAGGGTGAGGAAAGCGCGGTTGCGCGCGAGGCTGGATACGCAGTCCTTGAGCGAGGGGCGCGTGCGCTGCTCGGGGGCCACCACTTCGCGAGCGTAGGCGCCGACCAGCATCAGGATCGCGGTGCCCAGCGCCGCGAATACGATCGCCGCGGCGAAATAGGATTGCGCCGCCCCGCCCATGCCGGTGAGCCAGCCGCCGATGGGGACCGTGCCCAGCGTCACCACCTCCAGCGCGGCGGTACCGAACAGCATCCTGAGGCCCGCGATCAACGCGCGGTCGCCGCTGTCGTGGCTGATCCGCGCCGACATCGCCAGATAGGGGACGTTGACCAAAGCATAAGCGGTACGGAACAGGATATGCCCGGCGAACACCGCCGCCGCCGCCCACCAGCCGCGGAACGGCGGCGGCAGATACGCGAGCACGAACGCCACCCCCAGCGGCACCGCGCCTAGCACCAGCCACCGCCCGTAGCCGCGCGACCCGCGCCGTCCGTCGACCAGCATCCCCGCCGCCAGATTGACGATCCCGTCCCAGATCGAAGCGACCATATAGGTAAGCGCCGCGGTTTCGACCGGGAGGCGGATCGCCTCGGTATAATAGAAGAGCAGGAAGAGCATGACGCTCTGCCAGTAGAGATTGAAGGCGAAGTCCCCGAAGGCGAACAGCACCAGGCGGGCGCGGGCGGGACGCCGGGGCGGGGAGGCGGTGGCGGTGGTCACGCCCTATCGCATAGGGCGGCGCCGCTAGTTGCGGAAGAGCGGCCGCAGCGACCAGATGCCGAACGGGCGCGGGCCGAGGGTCCGGCGCAGGCGATCGGCCTCGGCGTGAAGATACTGCCCGTCGGCCAGCGTTCGCGCCTCACGCGCGCGCTGCTCAAGTCCCTGGATCCGATCGGTTATTCGCTCCATTGCCGGAGTTATCCACAGGTTTGTGAACGTGTGATGACAGGGGGAGTGGGATTTTCTGGCGTTCTGGAATTGCGTGAGGCGGCTATTCGCCGCCGTCACCAGGCTAAAATCGTGCCCCGCACGATTTGAGTCCTGGTGACCCCTACGAGAATCGAACTCGTGTTTTCGCCGTGATTGGTCACGGAAATCCATGGCCGGAGGGAGCCGAAGTTGCAGAAGGGGCAACGGCTTGTCGCGAGGATGTGCATGCATTCCGATGCGATGCGGATCTTCATTCTGGACAAAATTTGGACTTGGGAAGTGCCACGCCAGCGCGCTAGATCGTATCGATTGTGCCCCCGTCCACCCGCATTGATGCTCCCGTGGTAGCGGACGAAAGCGGCGAGGCGAGATAGGTGATGAGGTTGGCGACCTCGTCGACGGTGGCGGCGCGCCTGAGGATATTGCTGGAACGATGCTGACGGACGAAGTCGGCCGCCACGTGCTCGATCGCCCTGCCGGTCTGCTCCTGCTCGCCCATCAGCATGTCGGCGACGCCTTGAGAAAGCGTGGGTCCAGGCAGCACGGAATTTACCGTGACGCCGGTCCCGGCCATGCGCTTGGCGAGGCCGCGCGCGACGGCAACGTCGGCCGTCTTGCTCACGCCATAGTGGATCATGTCGGCCGGTATATTGAAGGCGGATTCGGAGCCCAGGAAAATCACACGGCCCCAATCCCGCTGCTGCATCCCAGGCAGATAGGCACGGGACAGGCGAACGCCCGACATCACATTGACTTGCCAGTGGCGATCCCAAAGCTCGTCGCTCGCCTCGAAAAAATCCATTGGCTGGAAGATGCCGGCATTGTTGACAAGCACGTCGCAACTTGGGACCGCAGACACCAAGGCATTGCACCCTTCGACGGTAGACACGTCGGCCGCGACGCCGCGGACTTGCGCGCCAGGAACCATCGCCTCGACCTTGGCTGCCGCAGCGGAAACCTTCTCTTCCGTACGGCCGTTCACGATTACCAGTGCACCCGCGCCTGCCATCTGGCGAGCGATCGCGTATCCGATTCCTTCGGTTGATCCAGTGATGATCGCGGTTCTGCCTGACAGATCGATTTGCATGCCTGACTCCTCAGGGTTCGAAGCAACATATAAGCCGGTGCCGGCTGATCAGCCGCGCTGGAGGACGTGTATCAGGTTGCCCTCCGGATCGCGGATCATGGTCGAGTGCAGGCCGCGGGCAAGACGCATCTGGTCCCACAGCACCTCGGTGTTCGAACCGGCCACCAATCTCGAAAAGGCGTCGAGATCTTCGGTCTGAAGGACCAGCGCCTTCCATCCAAGATGCTCGAGATGGTGTGGCGGCTGCGTCCGATACGCCGCGGTAGGCGAGCCGCTCGCCCGGCAGATCAGTTCGACGGTGCAGCCGCCGCCCGAGAGCAGCACATAGTCAGCTTCCACCGGATCGAAGCGGCCCTGGGCCTGGCAGGTGAAGCCCAGCACGGTTTCGTACCAGCGCCGCATGGCGTGCAGGTCCCACACCGCCAGGGCCACGCAGCTGAAGCGAAGGGGGATGTTCATCACCAGGTCTCCCTTTCCCGATTCAAGCCGGCAGCGGGCACCGGCATTGTCGCTCCAGCCACGCACGCCGGTCGCTCAACCGTGCGCTTCAGAGCCGCCGAACATCGCGGCTGCATAAGTGATGCCGATGCCATAGGCGCCGCCATGTGCCTGCGCGATACCGGTGGTCAGGACATAGGTTTCGGTACGCGCCCAGTCGCGCTGGAGCTCGAGCAGATATTGCAGCGCCGTCATCGGTCGTGCGCCGGCCTGCACCATGCGGGTGATGGCGCGCTCATGCGCTTCCTCGGACGTGTCGCCGCACGCGTCGGTGATGACATAGACTTCGTAGCCTTGGTCGAGCGCCGAAAGCACCGGCCCGACGATGCAGACCGAGGTCCACATGCCGGCGATGACCAGCCGATCCTTGCCGATCGCGTTCACCCGCGCGATCACGCTCGTATCTTCCCAGCTGTTCATCGAGGTGCGGTCGATAACCTCGACGTTCGGAAACGCGTCGGTGAGTTCCGAGAAGATCGGCCCCGAGAAAGACTTTTCGGCAACGGTCGTCAGGATGGTGGGCGTGCCGAAGCCGCGCGCGGCATTGGCGACCAGCGCGACGTTCGCGCGCAGCAGCGTGATGTCGATCGACTTGGCGGCGAAGGCCATTTGCGACTGATGGTCGATCATGATCAGGGTATGGTCGCCGGGCGAAAGCAGCAGGTTTCCGGGCGTGGCGGTCGCGATATTGGTCATTGGCAGCTCCTTTGTTCCCCCTGGTTCGCGGGAAAAGGCGGGCCGCCAGAGACCGGTGTCGGGGGCAGAGGCGGTCTCGGCGGCCCGCTCACCTGACTACGGTGGGGGTACCGCAGGCGGGCAGGATACCGACGGGGACCGGGGGCAGGAGCCCAGTCGGCGATCCGGGAAATAGCGCGTCACGGGCTGCCCGATTGTCCGGCGGCGCGCCTTTTGATGATTCCTGCCCCTTTCGTGCCGCGCCGGGCCGGCTTGCCGCGCATCGGGGGAAGTTGCGGACAATTGCAGCAGCGGCGTGCAATTCGCGCGGCCGCGCCGACGGCCAATCGGGACATGCACTCAACCAAGGAGGTTCGCATGTCTGAAGCCAAGATCGCCATCGTCTATCATTCGGGATACGGGCACACTGCGTCGCAGGCCCGCGCCGTGGCGCGCGGCGCCACGCTTCCGGGCGTGGAGGCGGTGCTGGTTCCGGTCGATGGGGCGGATGCGCCGTGGGAGATGCTCGCGGATTGCGACGCGCTGATCTTCGGGAGCCCGACCTATATGGGGGGGCCGTCCGCGCAGTTCAAAGCCTTCCAGGACGCGACGTCGAACAAGGTGTTCGCGGCCGGATCGACTTGGCGCGACAAGATCGCAGCCGGGTTCACAAACTCCGCCTCGCGCTCGGGCGACAAGCTCGCCACCCTACAGCAGCTCGCCATCTTCGCCGCGCAACATGGTATGCACTGGGTCGGATTGGGCCTGCCGCCGGGGAACAACTCGTCGAGCGGTTCGGAGGAAGATCTCAACCGGCTCGGCTTCTTTCTGGGCGCGGCGGCGCAGTCCAACGCGGACGAGCCCGCGGACACGGCGCCGCCTGCCGCCGATCTGCGCACGGCCGAGCATCTCGGGCGCCGCGTCGCCGAGGTGACGCTTCAGTTCGTGCGGGGGCGCGAGCCGGCCTTCGCCTGATTTGCGCGGAGGATCGAACAAGCGGTGCACGGAGCTGCAAGCCATGCCTCGCCTGTCAGGTCAGCATCGACACACCGAACGATAAGGACATTCACGATGAACGCATTTTCAACGGCAGTTGCCCTGGCGCTGCTCGTGGCCACGCCGGCCGCGGCCCAGGTCAGTCCCTTTCCGGCCAGCTTCCAAACCCAGGAACTGGCCGTCAACGGCACCACCCTCCATGTCCGCGTCGGCGGCAAGGGTCCGGCGGTGCTGATCATCCACGGCTATGGCGAAAGCGGCGACATGTGGTCTCCCCTGGCAGCCGACCTCGCCCGCGACCACACCGTGATCGTGCCCGACCTGCGCGGCATGGGCCTCTCGGGCCGTGCGAGCGGCGGCTTCACCAAGAAGAACCAGGCCGCCGACATGGCGGGCGTGCTCGATCGGCTCGGCTTCGACAAGGTCGATGTGGTCGCACACGATATCGGCAACATGGTCGCGTACGCCTTCGCGATGCTGTACCCTGGTCGTGTCCACAGGCTGGTGGTGATCGATGCGCCGGTGCCGGGGATCGGGCCGTGGGACGAGATACTCAAGAACCCGCTGCTCTGGCATTTCCGGTTCGGCGGGCCCGACATGGAGCGCCTCGTCGCCGGACGCGAGCGCATCTATCTCGATCGGTTCTGGAACGAATTTTCCGCCGATCCCAAACGCTTCAACGAGGGCGCACGGCGTCACTATGCGGCGCTCTACGCGCGGCCCGGCGCGATGCATGCCGGCTTCTCGCAATTCGCGGCGTTTGACCAGGACGCCGCCGACAACCGCGCGCTGCTTGCGGAGCGCGGCAAGCTTCGCATGCCGGTGCTGGCGCTTGGCGGCGAAAAGTCGTTCGGGCCGATGATGGCCGTCGCAATGCGGGCGACCGCCGATAATGTCGAGGAGGGCGTGATCCCGGATAGCGGGCACTGGATCATGGAAGAGGATCCCGCCGCCACGACTCAGATGATCCGCGCTTTCCTGGAGAAGCAGTGATGCGCCGGCGCATCCTGTCCGGCCTTGGCGGCCTCGCGCTGCTCTGCGCCATCTCCGCCGCGGCGCAGATGGCGGGAGCCAAGCAGGTCCGCCTCACGGCCGACGAGATCGCCCGGCTACCGGCGGTGCAGCCGGGGGCCGGGACCTCGGGGATCTCCGCGATCCGAATGTCCGTACTCTATGGCGATCCGGCCGGCAGTGGTCCGTATACGATCGCGCTCGCGGTGCCGCCGAATACCGCCATCAAGGCGCACACGCACCAGGACGACCGTACCGTGGTCGTCGTGCGGGGCACATGGAACTTCGGCTACGGGCCCAGGGCGAACGGCCCCGCGTTCAAGACGCTCGGGCCGGGAAGCTTCTATTCGGAGCCCGCCGGATTGGCGCATTTCGCGAAGACCGGCCCCGACGGCGCCACTGTGTATATCAGCGGGTGGGGACCGACCGACACCCGATATGTCGAGTGAGGCTCAGAAGCTTTTCACGATCCTGATCCCCAGGGTGCGCGGGCGGGCGCTGGTGATCAGCGTCCTGCCCGCGCTGACCCCGTTCGCGGTCGATGAGGTGATCGCCACTTCGTCGAATAGGTTCGCCGCGAAGAGGCTCGCCGACCATCCTCCCTTCACCTCCACGCCCGCCGTTAGGTTGACGAGCGTGTAGGCGGGCAGCTGGCGATAGAAGGAATTGTTAGGCCGGAACTCCGAAGCGGAGGAACCGACATGGGACACATCGATGCGGACATTGGCCTGGAGGCCCGAGGATGCCCACCAGGAATAGGCCGCGGTTCCGCCGAGGGTGAACCTAGGGACATAGGGGATGCGGTCGCCCTGCAGTCCCGTCGCGATGATGCTGGCATTGCGCTGCGACTCGGTGAGCCTGGCATCGGTGTAGCTGCCTGCGACGCCCAGCTCGAGGCCCGGCGCCGGCCGCAGGGTCGCCTCGGCCTCCACGCCTTCGATCCTTGCCGCGCCCGCGTTCGAGATGAACTGGAAAGGCCCGGCGGGGGTCGATCCGCCCACCTGCATATCGTGCCAGTCCGTGCGGTACGTCGCGATGTTGAGCGACAGCCGCCGGCCCCACCAGCTTGACTTGAACCCGAGCTCGTAGGTCCACAGGCTGTCCGAACGATAGGGGCCCAGTTCGGCGGGCAGGCCGAGCACCTGGTTTACCCCGCCCGGGCGGAAACCCTGTGCCGCCTGCGCATAGACCATGATGCCTGCGGTGGGCCGCACCGCGAGGTTGCCCTTGAACACCCATCCGGAATCGTTCGCGCTCACCACCGTATAGGTCGACGCGCGGGCATTGATCAGGTCCAGCGGGACGACGGTGTTGCCGCCGACCCTCCGGCGATAATCGAAGTAGCGAAGCCCCGCTGTGACAGTCATCCAGCCGACAGGCGTCACGGCGACCTCGCCATAGCCGGCATATTGCGTGAGCCAGTCGTCGATCAGCCGCTCGGTCTGGACGACACGCGGCATCAGGACCAGCCCGGTCGCCGGATCGGCCTTGAACTGGTTGTTGTCGTCGAACGAATAACGGTCGCTGACGAAGCCGCCCAGCGTCCATTGCAGCCAGCCCTCGCCGGTCGAGGCGAAGCGCAGCTCGCCGGTATGAGTGGTGGAGCTCTGAAGGCCAGTCAGCAGCCCGAAGACATAATTCTGCACATAGGCGTTGAACGTGGATTGCATCGCTGGTGTGCACGGGCTGCCCCCCCCGCGCAGCCGCGCGCACGTTGCCGCATTGTTCTGCTGCGACTGGAAGAAGTAGCTGGGGTCGGCGATCGCCACCTCGTAGCGGCGGTGTGTGATCGAGCCGGTGGCGGTTCCGGTGAAGCCGGGCCCGTCCCAGCGCGCGGTGAGGCTGTAGATCGACATTTCGTCGAGCGACGGCAGCTGGACCTGGTTCACCGCCTGGTACGGACCCTGCTCGCCATACCAGATCGGTCGATCACCGGTGCTGTGCTGATACTGCACCGTCGCGTCCAGTGTCAGCCGCGCCGTGGGGGTGAGCCGCACCAGGAAACGGCCGCCATAGCTGTGGTCGTCGTTAAAGTTGGTGAGACGAAGTACCGGGTTGTCGATATAGCCGGCCCGATATTCATCATAGCCGACGGCGCGAGCTGCAAGAATCCCTTCGACCACCGGCAGGTTCACCATGGCGTTGACGCCATGATTGAGATCACCGTCTTGCGTCCAGCTCGCCTCGCCTTCGAAGCGAGCTTCGAACCGGTCGCCGGGTTTGCGGAACAGGATTTGCACTGTGCCGCCCATCGATCCCGAGCCGAACAGCGTGCCCTGCGGGCCGCGAAGCACCTCGACACGCTCGACATCGAACAGCTTGAGGCGCGGGGCGTTGCCGCCGGCATCGTTCGCCGGGCCGACAACGCCACTGACCGGCACTTCGTCATAATAGAGGCCGACGGTCGGCTCACCCACGGTCTGAATACCGCGGACGATCAGGCGGGTGTTGGAGGGGCCGCTATCGACGAAGCCCAGGCCGGGCACCACCGGCATGCCGGTGAGATCGCGAATCCCGGCCTCGTCGAGGGCGGCGCCGGGGACCGCGGTCACGGCGAGCGGCGTGTCCTGGACCCGGGTCTCGCGGCGGAGCGCGGTGACGACGATCTCTTCCTCGTCCGCCCCGTTTTCGCTTTGCGCCCAGGCAGCGGCCGGCGCCAGCAGCGCGACGCCGCAGAGCAGATTGAACATCGAACGCATCAGGCGAGCTCCTCATTGGCGTGGCCGGCCGGGGCGAGCCGGATCAGCACGGCGCAGGTGATCAGGAGGGCGGCGAGGACGAGCATCAGCGCCAACGGTCTGGCCCGGTGCAGCAACGGCAGCAGGCAGAGCGGGGCGATGGCGACGCTGATCCGGTTCATCGCCCACAGCCTGCTCGTGGCGGACGAGCGCTGTTCCCTCGGATAGAGTTCGGCCGCGTAGAGGCTCATTACCGGGGTGTAGAGGCCCAAGGCAAAGCCGAAGAGCACCGCCGCCAGCCCGAGAAGCCAGGCACTGTCGCTGAAGCCGAACACCAGCAGCGCCAGCGCACCGAGGACCAGCGTGGCGAATACGGCGTCGCGCCTTGGAAAGCGATCGATCACCAGCCCCGATGCCAGTGTTCCGATCGTGGGGCCAAGCATGGTCGCGGCGACGAACAGCAGCGCGTCGTTCAGATTGAAACCCTTGCCGAGCATGATCACGCCGCTCAGGAGCGGGAAGCCCACGCCGGCCCAATATGCCAATATGTACAGGGCGGGGAGGACGATCCGCGCGGTGAATCCGTCCAGACTGTGCCGGAGCGTTTCCGCGGCAACGCCTGCTAGCCCGTCCGGCCGACGGTCATCCCCCTCGAAGTCGCGCAGCAGGGCAAAGCCGATGCTGACGGCGAATGCTCCTATCGCTCCCGCGATCAGCGCGCTCTGCCATCCCGCGAGACCACCCACGGGATATAGGGACAGATGGCGCGTCGCAAATACCATCAGCGGTGCGCCGAGCGATCCGATTGCGCTGGCCGTCAGGATGACCCTGCCGCGCGAACGGGCGGGCAGGTGGGTGGTCAGCAACGCGATGGCAAGCGGCGGATATGCGCCGATGCCGAGCCCGCCGATCGCGCGGGCGGCGATCAGCACTTCGATATTCGGCGCGAACGCGGCGACCAGCGAAGCCATGCCCAGCAACGCCATCGAGAGGGTGATGGCGAGTCGCGTCGAGCGGCGGCGTGCGAGCATACCGAACCCGATTGCGCCGGCCGCACCGCCAACATAGGTCGACGACAGGAGGATAGACACTGCCGTCGTCGACGTATGCCCGCCTGCACCAACGGTGAAGATCGCTGCAAGCGCGCTCGCGATGCTGATTTCGCCGATGTCGATCAGGAAGCCGAACGCGCAGATCGCTCCAAGCAGCACGTGCTCGCTGCGCAATGCCTGTTTCCGGTCCTGCGAGTTCCGCTCGCTCCTTATCGGATCCGGCGCCCCGGCAAAGGTCATCCCGCTTCCCCAACTGCGCAGCCGGGAGTTCTCCCGGCGCCGGTTCCTTGTCAGCAATGCAGGGCGCACATCAATGGCCGGGAGGCCTTGCCAGCAACGTTTAACAAAATTTGATATGTAATGATTTGCCCGGAAGCCCCGGTGCGAACGACCATTCTCCAAGCTTTTTAGGCACCTGCGCCTGAGCTTTGGAGGAGCAAGCCGTGACCGGGCCGACGCAATCGAACGCGGGCGAGCATGTCGAAGCAGCACGCATCGCCGCCTTGCTGAGCGACGCTGCCGCGCTGGTGGCCAGCGATCCCGCCGCGACCCGCATGCGCGTCGAGCAGGTGTCGGCCCTGCTTGCCGCGCTGCAGCCCGCATCTGGGTGCGCCGGCGACGTGACCCGTCTCTTGGCACCTTGGCAGGCGCGCCGCGTACGCGCTTTCATCGAGGAACATCTTGAGGGGCCGATCCGGATCGAGGCGCTGGCGGAGCATACCCGCCTGAGCGTCAGCTACTTCTTCCGCGCTTTCCGCGGATCCTTCGGCGTGCCGCCGCACGCCTACATCATGCAGTGCCGAACCGATCGTGCCATGGCTCTGCTGGCGCAAGGTGACGAGCCGATCGCCCAGATCGCGATCGCTTGCGGCTTCGCCGATCAGGCGCATTTCTCCCGTGCCTTCGCCCGGCGCGCAGGCCTGCCGCCGGGCGCCTGGCGCAGGCTTCAGCGCGGCGGCATTTCGGTTTCCGCCTGAGGGGTGCGCGATCGAAAGCGCAACTGGGCTACGCCCTGCGGCTCTGCTAGGCTTTGGCTCGTGGGTCAGGGTAGTTCGACGGAAGCGGGTGGGCGCGTAGCGGAAGCGGCGGACGAAGCGTTCGCTGACGGCGAACCGCAATTCGCCTTTGCCGACTATCGCCTCTTCCCGACGCGCCGCACCCTGTTCAAGAGCGAGAGCGAAATCCTGCTGCGCGGGCGCGAGTTCGACCTGCTGGTCGCGCTGCTGGAGAATGCCGGCACCTTCATCGGCAACGATGCGCTGATCGCGCGGGTTTGGCCGACCTCGACCGTCAGCGAATCAAACCTGCGGGTTCAGGTCGCTTCGCTGCGCCGTGCATTGGGCGACAATGGACCCGCGGGCCGGATGATCGTCAACGTGACGGGGCGCGGGTACAGCTTCGCCATACCGGTCGCGCGCGGCGCGTTCCCATCGGTCGCCCCAGGCTTCGATGTGGCGGCGCCAGACCATCCGCGCCTGGTCGCCGCGCGCCCGCCGAGCCTGCCGATTCGCCTCACGGGCCTGGTCGGCCGGGACGCGACCCTTGCGCGCCTGCAGGTTCACCTGCCGCACCGCCGCCTGATGACCATCGTCGGGCCGGGCGGCATCGGCAAGACCAGCATTTCCATCGCGCTGGCCGAGCGATGCAGCGACCTGTTCGCGGACGGCGCCTTCTTCATCGATCTTATCACCGTCGATGAAGCGCTTGGGCTGGGAGCGACGCTGGCCAAGAGCCTGCACCTGAGGCTTGAGAATGTCGATTACACGCAGGCCGCCCTCGACTGGTTGTCAGACCGCAACGCGCTGCTGATCTTCGACAATTGCGAGCATGTCATGGAGGCGTCCGCGCAGATGGCGGAAGCTATCCTTAGGCAGGCTCCCGGCGTCCACATCCTGTGCACCAGCCGGGAAACGCTGCGGGTGCAGGACGAGTGGGTCCATCGCCTCGCGCCGCTGGACGCGCCGCCGCCGTCCGGATCGCTTACGACCGAGGAAGCCATGGCCTATTCGGCCATCGAGCTGTTCGTGGAGCGCGCCTCGGCCTGCCGCGACAGTTTCACCCTGTCCGACGAGGATGCCGGGCACGTCTCGAGCATCTGCCGCAGCCTCGACGGCATTCCGTTGGCGATCGAGCTGGCGGCAGCGCGTGTCGACAAGCTCAATGTGCGGTCGCTGGCCGAGCTCCTGCCGCAACGCCTGCAGATTCTGGGGCCGGGCAAGCGGACGGCCAAGCCGCACCAACAGACCCTGCGCGCTACGCTCGACTGGAGCTACGAGCTGCTCGCGCCGCGCGAGCGGACCATGCTCAACCGGCTGGCCATCTTCAGCAACGGCTTCACCCTCGATGCGGCGGTCGCGGTGGCCGGCGATCCAGCAAACGATGAACTCGATCTCACCGACAGCCTGTTCGAGCTGATCGGCAAGTCGCTGGTCTCGGTCGAAGTATCCGACGACGGGGACTATTACCGCCTGCTCGAGACCACCAAGGTCTATGGCCGGGAGAAGCTGGAGGCGATGGGCGAGCTCAAGGCGATCTCGCGGCGCCATGCCGAATTCTGCCTGGCACTGGTCAGGCGTTCGCGCGAGCAATGGGCGAGTGAGGAAGGCGTCGGCTGGGTTGCCGCGTACGACCGGTGGATGGATGATATCTCGGCAGCCGTGAATTGGGCTTACACCGCAGATTCCGACGCAATTGAACTGGGGATTGAGCTGGCGGCCATGTCAGCACCGCTGGCGGTGCGACTGGCGAGGCTGCGTGGATATCTGAAGCACGTGTCCATCGCGCTCGACCGAACGCGGGCGCTCGACCCGCCGAATCCCAAGCTAGAGCTGCGGGTTGCGTTCGAATTATCTTATCTGCTCCAGCATGTGGAAGGGGATACCGAAGAGCTGCGTGCGCTGTCGAAGCGCAATTCGGAGCTGTTCGCCAAGTTCCGGGATATGGATGACCGCGTCAATGCGCTGTTCTTCGATTTCGGCCTGCGCTTCAGCGCGGCGGACTGGGAAGGTGCCCTGCAAGTCGCCGATTCCTATCACGCGCTGGTGAGCGACGTCGGTGCCGACGATCGCGTGACCAATGGCTGGCGCATGCGCGCGCAGTCTTTCCACTATCTCGGCCGGCATTCGGAGGCGGTCGAGAGCGCGCGGCGGGTCATCGGTCCGACGGCAATCGTGCCGTCGACTTCTGAGGCTACGATGCGGGTCGATCCGCGAGTCTCTTCGCGCGTGGTGATGGCCAGGTCCCTCTGGCTGCTTGGCCGCCCCGACGAGGCCACAGACGTTATCTACGATTGTCTCGCTCTGGCGGACAAGAACGGCAACAACACGCTTTGCCAGGCGCTGGCGATGGGCGCTGCGGCCGTATCGATCTGGAGCGGCGATGCCACCGCCGCGACACGATATTGCAAGGCGGTGACGGAGGTCGCGGAGGCATGCGGCCTCGAGTACTGGCATCATTGGGGGGCGCGCATCGCGGCCCTGCTTGCCGGCAGAAGCGAAGAGGTCGCCGCACTGCGCGTCGAACCGCTCATGCTCGACGATTTCTGCACCTATGATCGCCGTCTCGTCGATCCAGTGATGGTTGCCCGCATAGAAGCCGGCGCCGCTCCCTGGTGCGCGCCCGAAGTGCTGCGTGCCCAGGTGGCCAACCTGCGCGAAAGCGGGCGTCTGGATGCGGCGGGAAGCGAGCGCCTGCTTCTCGATGCGCAATCTAGGGCGCGGGCGCAGGATGCGCTTGGATGGGAGCTGCGGATCGTGTGCGATCTTGCCGAGCTGGCGCTCGACCGGGATGATCGCGGGGCGGCCGAGCGACTGGTGACGGCGGTTCTCACGCGCTTCGGTGGGAGCGGAGATACCGCGGACATAAGGCGGGCGGCCGCGCTGCTCGCAAAGGCGGGATAGCCAAGGACCAACAGCGCAGGATCGTCCAAGCCCGGTGGGGGCGTTGGCGCCAGAACCGGCCATCAACTGGTCGGAAGGCTTGCTCCATGAAGCCCTATCTCTTCGCGCTTGCCGCCGGCTTGCTGGTCGGCCTGGTTTACTCGCTGATCGGGGTGCGGTCGCCCGCGCCGCCGACAGTCGCGCTGGTCGGGCTGCTCGGCATCCTGCTGGGCGAGCAGGTCCTGCCGATCGCCAGATGCGCGATTGAGGGCCGATCCCTGACCCAGCTGCTTCGCACGCGCTGCGCGGACCATGTTCTCGGCCGCCTGCCGTCTGGCGAGGCGACCGATTCCCCACACAGCTGACCCATCCCGGAGTTGTCCATGACCTATTTCGGCCTGATCACCTTCATCCATACGGCGCTGAGTCTCCTCGCGCTGCTGCTGGGCATCTTCGCCGTACGCGAGCTGTTCCTTGTGGAATCTCCGGGCACTGCGCGCAGGGTCTTCCTGGCGCTCGCGACGGCGACCAGCGTGACCGGCTTCTTCTTCCCGTTCAAGGGCATGACCCCGGCGATCGTCACCGGGATCATCGCATTGCTCGTCCTTGCGGCGGTGCGGCTCGCATCACGCCGCGGCCTAGAATGCGCGTGGCGGTTGATCTACGCCTCCGGCGTCGTCGCCAGCCTGTACTTGCTCGTCTTCGTTGCCATCGTGCAGGCGTTCCTGAAGATTCCGCCGCTCCACGAATTGGCACCGACCGGGTCGGAACTGCCCCTCATCCTGGCGCAGCTATATGCGCTCGGCCTGTTCGTCTCCCTCGGAATCCTGGCAGGACGCCGCTTCGCGCCCGGTTCGAATACGCGTCGGCATCCGCTCGACCGGCTGGCATGAGGGGGTGGCGATGGCGGATACGATCCTAGCGAACGTCAAGGTCACGACGCTCGATCCGGCCAATCCCGCGGCCGAAGCGGTGGCGATGCGTGACGGCAGGATTTTGGCGGCGGGCAGCGGGGCCGAGGTCCGCTCAGCCGCCGGCCCCGACGCGATCGTCATCGATGGCGGCGGACGGCGCCTCATCCCCGGGCTGATCGACAGCCACATCCATGTGATCCGCGGCGGCCTCAACTATAATATGGAGCTGCGCTGGGACGGCGTGCCCTCGCTGGCCGACGCGATGGCGATGCTGAGGGCCCAGGTCGCCCGCACGCCGAGCCCGCAATGGGTGCGCGTCGTCGGCGGCTTTACCGAGCATCAGTTCGCCGAGCGGCGGCTGCCCACGATCGACGAGCTGAACGCGGCGGCGCCGGACACCCCGGTCTTCATCCTCCACCTCTATGACCGGGCGCTGCTCAACGCTGCGGCGCTCCGGCAGGTGGGTTTCACGCGCGAGACTCCCGACCCGCCCGGCGGCGAGATCGTACGGGACGCTGCGGGCAACCCCACGGGCCTGCTGCTGGCGCGGCCGAACGCGGCGATCCTCTACGCGACCTTGGCCAAGGGCCCCAAGCTTCCCCCCGACTATCAGATGAATTCGACCCGCCAATTCATGCGCGAGCTCAATTCGCTCGGCGTAACCAGCGTCATCGACGCGGGCGGTGGCTTCCAGAACTATCCGGACGATTATGCGATCATCGAGCAGTTGCACCGCGAAGGCCTGCTCACGCTGCGGATCGCCTATAATCTCTTCACCCAGCGGCCCAAGAAGGAGCTTCGCGACTTCGCCAGCTGGTCGGCGCAGGTGAAGCCTGGCGATGGCGACGATCTCTACCGCCACAATGGTGCCGGCGAGATGTTGGTCTACACCGCGGCCGATTTCGAGGATTTCCGGTTCGAGCGCCCCGAGATGCCGCAAGACATGGAGGCGGACCTCGAGCCGGTGGTACGACTGCTGGCGGAGCGGCGCTGGCCGTGGCGGATGCACGCGACCTACGACCAGACGATCAGCCGCGCGCTGGACGTGTTCGAGAAGGTGAACCGCGACGTGCCGATCGAAGGGCTCCACTGGTTCTTCGATCACGCCGAGACGATCAGCGACCGCAATATCGATCGGGTCGCCGCGCTCGGCGGCGGCATCGCAGTCCAACACCGCATGGCCTATCAGGGCGAATATTTCGTCGAGCGATACGGCCAGCGGGCGGACGAGGCGACCCCGCCGATCGCGAAGATGATGCGCGCCGGCATTGCCGTTGGCGCAGGCACCGACGCGACGCGCGTCGCCAGCTACAATCCCTGGGTCTCGCTCGCCTGGCTGGTGACCGGCAGGACGGTGAGCGGGATGACCCTCTATCCCCCCGCCAACCGCCTCGATCGACTGTCGGCGCTCCGGCTGTGGACCAGCGCCAATAGCTGGTTCTCGAACGAGCTGGGCAAGAAGGGTCAGATCAAGGCGGGACAGCTGGCGGACCTGGCGCTGCTGTCGGGCGACTTCTTCGCCGTGCCCGAGGACGGGATCGCCAATCTCCATTCGGTGCTGACCATCCTCGGTGGCACGATCGTGCACGGATCGGGCGACTTCGCGCCGCTCGCGCCAGCGCTTCCCCGGCCGATGCCCGACTGGTCGCCGGTCGCGACATTCGGAGGCTATCACCGGGCCGAGCGCCGCGCGCTGTCCGCCGCCTGCGCGTGCAAGGCGGCCTGCGCGGTACATGGCCACGACCACGCTGCCGCGCTAGGCACGGAGGTTCCTGCGGCGGACGTGCGCGGCTTCTGGGGCGCGTTCGGCTGCGGTTGCTGGGCCGTCTGATGCTGCCCCATTTCACCCCGCCCCCGCTCGTTGACCGCATCCTCGCCTGGCGCGGCACAGGGTTCCTGGCCCGGCTGGCACTGGTCGGCGCATATCTGCTCGGCGGCGTCGCCAAGCTGGCCGACTTTCCCGTCGCGGTCGCGGAGCAGGCGCAATTCGGCATGCATCCTCCGGCGCTCTGGGCTGCACTGACGATCCTGGTCGAGCTGTTGGATCGCTGCTTATCCTGACGGGCAGGATGGTGTGGCTCGGCGCCGGGATGCTGGGCTTGTTCACGGTGCTCGCTGCGATCGTTGCCAATGGTTTCTGGGCGGTGCCGCAGGGGGATGCCCGCTTCATGGCGACCAACGCGTTTTTCGAGCATCTCGGATTAGTCGGCGGTTTCGTGATGGCGGCGATGCTGGCCAGCGAACGCCGCGGGCCAAGCCATGACTGAGCGATCGACCGAGCGGCTGGTGCCGCTGATGCTCGCTTTGTCGGCGACGACCGGGCTGATCGACGCGGTCAGCGTGATTGGATTGGGCAAGGTTTTCACCGCGAACATGACCGGCAACATCGTGTTCCTGGGCTTCGGTATCGCCGGAGCCACGGGCTTCGCCACGTTGCCCGCACTCTGCGCGCTGCTGGCGTTCATGGTGGGCGCTGTCATCGGCGGCCGGCTGGGCGCGGCGATGACCCACGAACGGCTACGCGCATGGTTGCTGACCGCCGGGAGCCTGGAGGCGGCGATGCTCGCAACGGCCGCGCTGGTGGCCGTGCAGTACGACATCAGTACGCTCCTGCCGGATTCGGTCCGCTACGCCGTCATCGCGCTAACCGGGCTGGCGATGGGGATGCGCAACGCGACGGTACGGCTGCTCAAGGTGCCCGATCTGACCACGACTGTGCTGACGCTGACGATCACCGGACTGGCGGCGGATTCGCATGCCGGTGGCGGCGGAAACCCGAACTGGGGGCGACGCCTTGGTGCGGTGGCTGCGGTTCTGGCCGGCTCAGCCATGGGGGCATGGCTGGTGCTCCGTTTCGGGCTGGTACCGCCCCTAATGCTGGCCGCTGCTGTGGCGCTGACCGGGAGCCTGTTATGCGCAAGTCTACTGCGTTGAAGTGCGCCGCGTCGCCTCTAACGGCGGTCGCACTCCTAATTGCATCCGTCTCCCGCTCCTCCGCCCGTGGCCAAAGAACACGTCGCGCGCTCTGCTCGGCTATTCTCGTCACCCTCTCGGTCCCGGGCTATTCCCAGCAAGCTCCGGTCGAGCAGACCAATTGGCGCTACGATGAAGACTGGTCGGTGCTGCGCGACAAGGATTCCGCGCGCCTGCCCGGTTGGACAACCGTCAAGTACCAGCCGCTGACCGGCGACGGCAGCGTCTGGGTCAGCACCGGAATTGAAGCGCGGGCCCGGGTCGAGGACTATCGCGGCGATCAACGATGGTCAGCTGGAACGCCGGATAACGGCACGCTCTGGCTGCGCGTGATGCCGCATGCCGATCTCCACGCTGGCCGGGTACGCGTGTTCGTGCAGGGGATCGCCGGCTATGCGCCCGGCGAAAGGCTGCGCGGACCCACCGACGAGACCGGCATCGACGTGCTGCAGGCATTCGCCGAGGCGTCGGGGCGGATCGGTTCCGTGCATTTTACTGCCAGAGCGGGGCGGCAGCTCGTCGGGCTCGGCAGCGAGCGGCTTGTCACTGCGCGCTACGGGACGAATATTCCGCAATCGTTCGACGGCTATCGTCTGTTCGCGTCGCACGGACGGCTGTCGCTGACCGCATTGCGATTCGACGCGGTGGCTGTTGGGCGGGGGAACCTCGATGACCGTAATCTGCATCAACGTAGCGTCGGAGGGTTCTATGCCACCGCCACGCTGGGAAAGTTCGGGTCGGTTGAGGGGTATTGGCTGAGCTACCGGAACGGAGCGGCCAGGTTCAATCAGGGATATGGAGAGGAACGGCGCCAAACTGCCGGTCTGCGGCTGGTTGGTGGTTCGGGCCGATGGACCTGGAATTGGGAGGGGATTGTCCAATGGGGTCGCTTCGGGCCCGGTGACCTCAATGCCTGGTCGGTCGCGACGGAGACCGGTTATGCGATGCCCTCGCTGCCGCTTCGGCCCAGGGTCGTCATCCGCGCAAACCTTGCCAGCGGCGATCGGCACACGGATGATGGCCGGCTGGAAACGTTCAATGCCTTATTCCCGCGCGGCAAATATTTCGGCGAGCTCTCACCTGTCGGGCCACAGAATCTCGTCAACCTGCAGGGCCGACTGGACCTGTCCCTGTCACCCACGCTGGCGGCCGGGCTTTCAGTAGAGAGTTACTGGCGCCATCGAACCGCGGACGGCGTCTACAGCCTTTCTGGAGCGCTGCTGCGGCATGGAGAGGGGAAGGGGCCCCGGCATATCGGCACGCAGGAAGAGGTCGTGCTGACATGGACGCCATCGACGATATGGTCGTTCACGGCGTCGGCGTCCTCGTTCACCCGTGGCAGCTTTCTCCGGGAGACCGGTCAGGCGCGGACTCACATGCAGTTCGCCCTGGAGGCCCGGCTGCGGATCTGAAAGGGGCCCGAAGCTTTCCTCGAAGCTCGGGACAGCCAGGTCAAACTTGAGATGCGACGAGCTTCAACGCAGCTGTCGTGTGCGCGCCGCTAGGCGCTGATTCGCGCCATTAATCGAGCAAATTGATCAAACGATCCGAGGACGTCCGCCAAAATCCGCCCAAGTATATTGGACAAATATTGGACAAAACCGGATTTTCGCGATCCAATTTCAAGCTAAGTGCTTGAAATCGCTTGGTGACCCCTACGAGAATCGAACTCGTGTTTTCGCCGTGAGAGGGCGACGTCCTGACCGCTAGACGAAGGGGCCGTGCGCTTGCGCGGAAACGGGCCATTAGGGCGGGGCGCCAAACCCGTCAAGCCGGTGCGGTGCGTGTTGGACTTCGCACGCTTGGCTTCGCACTTTTCCCGCACTTTGTGAAATAACGTTACGCGGCCGAGCAACTTCATTTCGCGATCCCTTCCTCCGCCGCGCGGCGCCGGCGGCGAGCGTCCGCGCGCGCAGCGCGCTGCTGCTCGATCAGCGTGCGTGGCGGCTGGCCGGCGGGGCCATAGGGATCGAGCATGCCGGCGGGGCGCTCGCCATAGATGCGCTCCTCCGCGCGCTGGCGGCGCTTGCGGGCGAGACGGTCCTCGCGGCTCTCGGGCTCCCGCGGCGCGGGCCAGGCGACGGGGCCTAGCCGCAGCGTCGTCTCGATCTGCTCGAGCAGCTTGAGCGTCTGCTGCCCGATGCGCCGATCGTGATCGTACGGCTCCCCGAGCCGTTGGCGCCTGGACGCGCCGAACGCGGCGATGGCGAGGCGCATGTTGATCTTGTTGCGCCAGCCGATGATCCGGCCGCGGCGGATCACCGGCACGCGCTCACCCTCCAGCGCGACGGGCAAAGCGACGTCGATCTGCACCGCGATGCCCAGCCCCAGCGCGCGATCCCAGGCGGCGGCGAAGGTATAGACATAGCCGGGCCCCAGGCTGGCGGCGACATCGGCGGGGAGCGGGAGATCGACCAGCCCGACGGCCCCCTGGTTCGCGCGGAGCCGCAGCTGATAGGCCGAGCGCGCCGTCATCCCGACCGAAGCCGCCGCGGCCCGCACCACCCCGGTGAGCGCGAGCGCCGCGATAAAGGCCCGCTGCCGCTCGGCGGTCCAGCCATTGGCGTGGACGCGGGCGGGGACGTGGGGGGTGAAGAGGAGGAGCGCGTCGTCGGTGGATTGGGCCATGTGGGGAGGTCCCGTGGTTGCGAACGTAACGGGAACATGACATGGAATGGGGGTTGTAGGAAAGGGGTAGTATTGGACTCGTTCTCGGAGCTTTTTTCGGGCCTTGCTGCTCTCCTCCAATTTTAGCTATGCGAAGGTGACGTTGACAAACTAGGCTATCAGCTATCAGAGACCCCCCGATGCGACCGACCTCTTGATCATGCACACGATGATAAAATTGTCTTGTTGCTCATCGAGGCCCAGCGTCACTGGTTCGTTTTGTCGATGAATATATTGCCCCATATCGCAACTTGGCTCGACCGGCTGGGCTACAAGCAAGAGAACGGCCTAGTCGCCGCAGGAACATTTTTGGGCGACAGGCCATATGCGGCCGAGATTGGCGATATGCTCTCACCTGGGACCGGCATCAGCGCCACCCATGTGTTTTGCGTGGACGATACGCCAGTAGCGTGTTTTGTCGATCTTAATGGCGTCCAGCCAAACGAATTGCTGGCTGAAGTGCGCCAGCGAGTTTGGAATCAAGGGTTAGCAACCGTCATTATTGGGCTGTCGACGGAAAAGCTCGCGGCTTATTCCGTACTACGTCGTCAAGAGAGCCGAATAGAGCTGCTATTGGCGGATGCCAGTGACGACGGGCCCTGGTCTCCATATGATTTCAGCACGGGATCGATCCAGCGTAGGATCCCTAGCTGGTTCGAACCCGATCGTCGCATTGACCAGCGATTACTGAACAGCTTGACCATCTTGATTGCTAGTTTGGCACCGGAGTTGGGTCGGCGACCCGCCGAGGCGCTAGTCGCCCAGATCATCTTCGTGAGATATCTTGAAGATCGCGGGATCGTAGGTGATCAGTACCGCGCAAAACACAATGTCGGCTGCCTGTTAAAATTAGTCAGCGCGCGAAACGGCGTTGGTGTGGATAGGCTCATAGAGGAACTCGGCGCGACTTTCGCAGGCGATTTTCTCCGCAACACAGGTTTCAGCCCACCATCTTGGGCCGCAATTTCGCACGACGCATTGACCTATATCGACCACTTCTTGAGCGGAGAAGATCTAAAGGCGCGCCAACCGGCATTTTGGGGTTACGATTTTAGTATCATCCCCGTCGAGTTGATTTCCAGTATCTATGAAAGTTTTTTTGGCGACCGCAAACGTAGTCAAGGCGCGTATTATACGCCACGAAACTTAGCGGTACTTGCGGTAGAGATGGCATTCGAGCGGGGACCGCTGCCGCATAAACGCCGTGTCTTCGACGGCGCGTGTGGCTCAGGTATCCTGCTCACTACCGCATTCCAGAAGATGCTTGCCTCGGCCGAGGCTGAAGCCAGCCGAAAGCTGACATTTACCGAGCGAGTTGATTTGATGCGGCAGTGCATCTTCGGCGGCGATATTGACAGTACAGCGTGCTGGATAACTGCATTTAGTCTGTGTTTATGCTTGTTAGCCCGCCTGACGCCTGCTGACATTACATCTCTTCAAGATGATGAAGGTACTAAGCTTCCCCGCCTGATTGGCGGAAGCGAAGCGAATATAAGGGCCGGAAGTGACTACGGCGATTTTTTTCGACCATCCGATCCTCATACTTCGCCGCCGTTAGAGATCGAAGAATGGGATATTATACTTTCAAATCCGCCGTGGCGCGAGGGTAAAGGGAAGATGCCGGAGAGGTTTGAGTTCGCAGTCGAGGCAGTCTTTGGAAAAGCTCCGTTGCCTGATCGCCAGATTGCGGCTGCCTACTCCTATTTGGCGACACAACGGATCGCTGCAAGCGGTACACTTACGCTTATCCTGCCACTGAACCTTATGATTGGTATTGAGAGCGCAGGCTTTCGAGAAAAGCTCCTTGAGCTGGTTCAAATTGACCGCATTGTCAATTTTGGAGACGTTCGCTTTTTGCTCTTCCCAATGGCTAAGCTGTCGTGCGCGCTGATCGTCGCGCGCCCTCGGCCAGTCGTCGAGGGACCGCTATTTGCCCCTGATGAGAGGGTAGAATATTGGACGCCGAAGGCAGATTTGGCCATGGCATTAGGCTGTCTTGTTGTCAGCCGCCAAGATCAAGCTTTGTTATCGCCTGCTACAATATATGCGGATCCCGCAATCCTAATTCATCGCTATTGGGGTCGTGCGAGAGATCTTGCGATATTAAATCGCTTACGTCGTTTTGGTACGATAAAATCTATCGCAGAAAGCCGCGGATGGGCGTTTAACAAAGGTTTTCATAAAACTGACGTTAACAACCCATCGTATAAACTTGATCAGCCTCAAGTAAGCGTGTTGTGGGACAAGCCTTTCTTAGCCACCAAGTCAATGCCAAAGAGCCATCCGGTTCTGACAGCCGACTCTGTGCTGCCACTTGTACGACACTTGTTCGAAAATGTCGCTACGCCCGGTGGCGACCGGGGCCGATTATACACAGGGAATCGCGTAGTTTGGCGCAATGGCCTCTCACCGGACCGGCGAGTACGCGCAGTTTTCAGCAATATGCCCTTTGCGTTTCAACATACCGCATGTGCCGTCGGTGGTGTGGCAAAAGATGCGGAACTACTTAAGTTTCTCGCTATATATCTGAGATCTTCGCTGGCCTCATATTTCATGGTCATTAACAGTTTTTCTGCAATTGGAGATCGGTCTGCGGTTAGTAAGTATGAAATTGAAACTCTCCCATTTTCTTCGCTAGATACGCACCCAAATCCTGAATCTGCGAAAAATACAATAGCAGAAGTTGCGGCTATTGTGAATCGAATTGCCAAAGAGCCTGAGTTTGTAAGAGATCATTATTACGAAACATTTCGACCGGCACTGGATTCATTAGTTTGCGATTTCTTCGGTCTGAGCCGTGCGGAGCAAGCGATTGTTGAAGAGACAGCTCGGGATATTGCACCATCTCTACAGCCACGCGGTTTTGCTGGTGTACAAAGTGCGCTGACCTCCCAGCCGGACGTCAACGTAGGTCGCCGATACGCTGACGCTCTCTGCGACGCTTTAAGTCTGTTCCGACGTGCAAGGGGCGGCGAAGGCGGCTTTGAAGTTACGGTCGATATCGGCGGTTCCGGACGCGTGTTCGGATCAGTGCGGATCTGCCTCGCGTCAACTGACCGCGCCTCAATCGAAAGTATGCCTGCCATTCACGATATCATGGCTGATCTAGCGCCCGCACCAGCAGGCGAGGCAATATCGCGGATGGCAGATACTATCTTGGCGGTAGATGATTGTATTTATCTTTTGAAACCCCTTCAGCGTCGTTTTTGGGGAATGCGCGCCGCATTGGAAGACTGCGACCGCATTATCGCCGCCATCGATGGCTCTCTGTTAACAGACGCGTCGCGGAATTCTGAATGATACCGCCGAGTATTTTAGGCAGTTTCTCCGCGGAATGGTTGCGCGCAGTGCCGCCTCAGACGCTCGGTAACGTGATTACGTATCTAATGGATAGCTTTAGTGATTTACGCCATTTGTATCCTACGCAACATGATTTCGGTAAATCGGAGCCCGTTCTAACGCTAAGCTTGAGTCAGCACGCCGATCTGCAAGATCGGAAGGAAGGCGCAGGTATTAGCGGAGGCTTTGCGGCTGAAAGCTATGCGCCAGTCCGCGATTCATCAGGCGCGGTAAGAAAGAACGGACGCACCGACATACTCTTCACCCTCGGCGAGCGTGGCGCACCCCAGGTCATTTTTGAGTTTAAGAAACTGGATGGCAGTGCTGGTCACCGCCGCCTTTATATCACCGACGGCCTAAATCGCTTCGTCACAGGCAAATACGCGCCTGACCGTGGTCAAGGAGTCATGGTCGGCCTATCAAAGCTGATGCCAGCGACGGAAAGTGTCGCTGTACAGCGAGCAATTAATGACAACACCGTTCTAGCCGCTCAGCGCTGTGTGCCCAACGCGGCTGGCGTGGGAACACATGTGCCTTCGATCTTGGCCGCAGGTGTTGCGGATTTCGATACAATTCATGACCGCAGCGGGTCGACGATGATCACGCCGATCAGGGTTGCTCATGTGTTTGTTCATTGCCCGTAATGATGCAAAGGCCGAAGTCCTAAGCCACCACCTTCCGCCGCTCCGCTCAAAGGCCCGCGCAAAGTCCGCGCTGTCCCGTCGGACGGGCCTGCCGGGGTTGCCGTCCGCCCGCCGCCCGGCATTCGGCGAGTCCTGCACCAGCTAAGCTGCCGCAGGCCGCCTCTGCTTCATCTCCTCGTTCAGCATCTCCGCCAGCAAAAACGCCAGCTCCAGCGACTGCCCCGCGTTCAACCGCGGGTCGCAGTGGGTGTGGTAGCGGTCGGCGAGGTCGCCTTCGCTCAGCTCGGCGCTGCCGCCGGTGCATTCGGTGACGTTCTGGCCGGTCATTTCGGCGTGGATGCCGCCGGCGAAGGTGCCTTCGGCGCGGTGGACGGCGAAGAAGCCGCGGACTTCTGCTAGGATGCGATCGAAGGGGCGGGTCTTGTAGCCGTTGGCGGCCTTGACGACGTTGCCGTGCATCGGGTCGCAGCTCCAGACGACGGGATGGCCTTCGCGCTTCACCGCGCGGACCAGCGGGGGCAAGCCGGCTTCGATCTTGTCGTGGCCGTAGCGGGTGATCAGGGTCATGCGGCCGGGGATGCGCGACGGGTTGAGCGTGTCGAGCAGGCGCAGGAGTGCGTCGGGCTCGAGGCTGGGGCCGCACTTCATGCCGATCGGATTGCCGATGCCGCGCAGGAACTCGACGTGGGCCGAATTGTCGAAGCGGGTGCGGTCGCCGATCCAGAGGAAGTGCGCGCTGGTGTCGTACCAGTCGCCGGTCAGGCTGTCCTGCCGGGTGAGCGCCTGCTCGTAGGGGAGGAGCAGGGCCTCGTGGCTGGTGTAGAAATCGGTGGCCTTGAGCTGGGGGACGCTGTCGGCGTCGATGCCGCAGGCCTGCATGAAATCGAGCGCTTCGCCGATGCGGTCGGCAACGTCGGCGAACTTCTTCGACCAGGGGCTCTTGCCCATGAAGTCGTGGGTCCATTTGTGGACCTGGTGGAGGTTGGCGTAGCCGCCGCTGGCGAAGGCGCGGAGCAGGTTGAGCGTGGCGGCGGACTGGCTGTAGCCCTGGATCATCCGCTGGGGATCGGGGACGCGGTCCGCGGCGGTGAACTCGATGCCGTTGATGTTGTCGCCGCGATAGGAGGGGAGCTCAACGCCGCCGATCGTCTCCATATCGGCTGAGCGGGGCTTGGCGAACTGGCCGGCCATGCGGCCGAGCTTCACGGTGGGGAGCTTCGAGGCGAAGGTGAGGACGACCGCCATCTGGAGGATGACGCGGAAGGTGTCGCGGATGTTGTTCGGGTGGAACTCGGCGAAGGATTCCGCGCAGTCGCCGCCCTGGAGCAGGAACGCCTTGCCCTCGGCGACGCGGGCGAGATCCTGGGTGAGGTTGCGCGCTTCGCCGGCGAAGACGAGCGGGGGGTAAGAGGCGAGCGTGGTGGTGGCGGCGGCGAGCGCGGCGGGATCGGGGTAATTCGGGAGCTGGCGCGCTTCATATTCGGCGCGGGCCCAGCTGTCGGGCGCCCAGGCGTGCGCGGCGTCGTTGTCGGCGCGCATGCTGACATACCAGTCGGCGTGGTGGGCGATGCCGTTGGCGGCGATCTGATTGACCACCGCGGCATTGGCGCGCTTGCCGTCTTCCTCCCAGCCCTGGACGGTGCTGCCGGGGGTGTCGAACCATGCGCCGAACGCCGAACGGGAGAGGGAGCGTTCCTCGCGGAAGCGGCGGATTTTGGAGCCTGCTAGCGTCATCATGCGCGGGCCTTACCCTGACGGGGTAAAGGCATGCAAGCCGTAAATTTTCCCGGTTTGGGTAAATTAATTGCTGGCGATCCAATTGCCGTGGAAGCCGGGCGGGACGCGGTGGGGCAGGCGGACGGTGGCGACCGGGGCGGCTTCGAACGCCTGCGCATTCAGGATGACGAGATCGGTGGTCTCCTCCGCCGCGTTGATGACCAGGCCGATTAGCCAGCCTTCGTCTTCGGCTGCCGCCGCATGGGCGGGGACGAAGACGAATTCTCCGGGGTAATGACCCGGGCCGAAGTCGTGGATCTGGCGGGTGCCCGCTTCGAGGTCGTGCTTGATCAGATGGGTGCCGCCGATGAAGTCGGCGTGCGCGCTGTCGGCCAGCGCCATGGTGTAGGCGTAGCGGTACGGCTGGCCCAGGCGGCGTTCGTCCGGGCGGGGGAATTCCTGGGGGCTGGCGTCGATCACGCGGCGTTCTACCGTGTGGGTGGCGGGATCGATGGTCCAGCGCTCGAAGGCGGTGCGATGCGAATCCGGGCCCTGGGGGCTTGTCGCGAACATGGTGTCGTGGGTGACCACGTCGAGGATCACGCGGCCGTCGGCCAGGTCATAGGCGTTGGCGGTGTGGAAAACGTAGCAGGGATCGACATCGCACCAGATGATTTCGTCGCCGCGGCCCTCGCGCGGGAGCAGGCCGACGCGTGCCCGGTGCTTCGGGTTCCAGCGGTAGGGAAAGCGGTGGCCGCCGATCAGCGCCTGCATCGAGAAAGTGACGGGCAGGTCGAGGACGATCGCGTAGCGCGCGGTGATCGCGCAATCGTGGATCGAGGGGCCGTGCTCGACATGGATCGGCTCCTCGCGGCGGACCTTGCCATCGGGGGTGACGACGGTGTGCCAGACGCGGCTCTGATCGGTGCCCTTGTAGCAGATCGCGTGCATCTCGCCGGTCAGCGGATCGCGGTGGGGATGCGCGGAGAAGGCGCCTTTCAGGGTTTCCTCGAACGGATTGTAGGCAAGCGAGTCGAGGGTGTCGCCGAGCTCGATCGGGGCGGTGCCGGCCTCGACCAGCGCGAAGGTGCGGCCGGCGATGCCGAGGACGTTGGTGTTGACGGTGCCGGTGTCGCCGCGCGGCGAGGGGATAGCGGCCTCGCCCAGCGCGCCGGTGACGGCGGGCGAGCGCAGCCAGCGGTTGCGGTACCAGAGCGCCTTGCCATCCGCGATCCGCAGGCCGTGGACCATGCCGTCGCCGAGGAACCAGTGATAGCCTGCCGCGTCGGGCGCGACCGGATTGGGGCCGATGCGGAGATAGCGGCCATCGAGCGCAGGGGGAATCGCGCCGGTGACGGGCAGGTCCTCGATCGTCAGTTCGGCGGGCATCGGGGCGTGGAGACCGTCGAGGAAGGGATGGGCGCCTTCGGGCTCGGGCATGCGCTTGTGGTTGAACTCGTGGAGCGCGAGCACACTTTTGGTGACGACGCTGCGGATGGCGGTTTCGACTGCGCTTGCCATTTCTCGACTCCGACTTCATGTTGACGGTGTTTACATAACGACTTGATGGTAACAGTGTCAACATGGCCGATGCGGAAAATACGAAACGCTATCACCACGGCGATTTGCGCGCGGCGCTGATCGAGGCGGGGCTGGCGCTGCTCGCCGAGCGTTCGGCGGACGATATCGGGCTGCGCGAGGCGGCGCGGGCGGTGGGGGTCAGCGCGACGGCGGTCTATCGGCATTTCCCGGACAAGGGCGCGTTTCTGGCGGCGCTGGCGGCGGAGGGATTGCGGCAGTTGGGCGCGGCCCAGCGGGTGGCGACCGAAGCGGCGGGCGGGGGCGACCGGGGCTTCAAGGCGGCGGGGGCGGCCTATGTGCGGTTCGCGGCGGCCAATCCCGCGCTGTTCCGGCTGGCCTTCTCGGCGAGCGGGGCGGGGCCGAGCTGGGCGCCGGGGGACTGGCGCGCCGAGAATGAAGCCGGGCGGCTGCTGCGCGAGAATGCCGAGCGGCTATCGGCGGACGAAGCGGCGGCGCGGCTGGTTGCGCTACGAGCCTGGGGACTGGTGCACGGGCTGGCGCTGCTGATCCTCGACGGGCAGATCGTGCTGGAGGATGCGGAAATCGATGCGGTGGTGGGCGGCTATGATCCGCAGGCGCATCATGGCTGATAGCGGAATTCGACCAGACAGATAGTCTATCAGGGGTTGCTACAGCTCCACCCCACCACCGAAACCGTCTCCACCGCATCGGCGAGGCGATTGGTGTCCCAGCTGTAGCGGCGGAGCGCCGTGCCCACCGGGTCTAGGACTTCCAGAACGATCTTGTCCGAGCCGATCACGCGGGCGCCGACATTGTCGGTGTCGCGGTTGGCGGCGAAGATCAGTTTGTCGCGGCTGGCGTTGAACTGGAGCGGGATCGGCTTGCCATCGTCGATGATGAGGCTGGCGGCGCCCACCGTGTCGGCGCGGAGCCCGGCGCCGACGGGGACGGTGAAGCCGACGGCGAGGAAGGGCGGGGTGCGCCAGCCGGATCTGGCGGGTTCCCAGATCAGCCGCATCCGGACCTCGGCGTCTTCGTCCGGCGCGCCGTTCCAGGTTGCGACCTTGCCGCTGCCGCCCTTGCTGCCGTCGGCCAGCGTCAGCTGGGGATAGGCGTTGAAGCCGCACATCGTGCTCGCCGCGGTTTCGCGCACGTCGATGCGGCGGGTGTCGAGGCGCTGGGCGGCGGCAGGGGTGGCGGTCAGGGTCAGCGCGGCAGCGGTTAGCAACAGGCGCATCGGCATATCCTCCTAATTGCAGCTCCAGTTGACGAGCTGGAGCAGTTCGGGGGCGCGGCGGAGCTTGCGGACGTCCCAGCTATAGCGGCGCAGCGTGGTGACGGTGGCGTCGGTCAGGTCCATTTCCAGGATCGACGCGCTCATCAGCCGCTCGGCGAGCGCGGCGCGCTGACGTTCGATCACCGATACGCTGAGCGATTTCGAGGCAGCGGAATCGGCGGTTAGGGTGAGGATCGTGGCGTCGGCGATGCCATCGATACGCAAATGCGCGGTCTTGGGACTGGCGGAGAGCGGGGCGAGCGCGGTGTCGAGGACGAAGCCGCGGATCTGGGTTTCGGTGCCGAACGCGGCGCCTTCGCTGGGGGTGAAGGAGACCAGCATCGCCTGTTCGGCACCGCCGGCATCGCGCGCGGGCATGCGCCACGATGCGCTGCGATCGCCGCCGCGCCAATCGTGCGACAGGTTGAGATCGGGCAGCGCGGCGGCGTGGCAGGCATAGCCGTCGTCGGTCTGGCGGACGTCGGCCATGTGGTTGTCGGCGTCCTGCGCGGCGGCGGGGGTGGCGAGCAGTGCGAACAAGCCGGCGATCACGAAACGCATGCACTCTCCCTTGGATGCCGCGAGGATAGAGGGTGTTGCCGCACAAGCAAAGCGGCTCTCGATGGCATGGCCGATCACGCTAGGATGACGCGCGAGGGAGAGGGGAATGCGCCGGTCGATCTTGTTGCTGTTCGCCGGAGCGCTGGCCGGTGCCAGGCGGGTGGCGGGGGCAATGCCGCGCCGGTGGAGAATGCGGGCGCGGTGGATCAGCGCACGCTCGACCTGCGCAAGATCGCGGGGACTCCCGAGCCCGACCCGGCCTATGTGCCCGCGGCCAACGATGCCAGCGGGGACAATGCGATGACCACCGCCATTCCGGAGCAAGTCTATTACCGCGATTTGCCCGCGGCGCGGCTGGTGCGGGGCGACTGGACGGTGAAAAAGGCCGGTTGGTTTGCGGTTAGCGGGAATGAGACGGCATCTCGCGCGGCGTGGCGGGAAGCGGCTTTCGCCGGCGCGCATATTCGCATCGACCGGCAGAAGATCCATGTGACGCTGAAGGGCCAGAATAGCTTGGGCTTCTTCCAGATCGATTGCGCCGGGATCGGCTATCTCGGCAAGTACGCGCTGGTCGAGAGCGAGCGGCGGCCCAGCGGCGTGCACCCGACCATCAGCCGCGAGGACGTGATGCGCGACTATGGCATCGCCGTCGCGGAGAAGGAATTGGTGCAGGCCTATCCCGGGGCGGTCTCGACCGACGCGTATCTCCTGTCGGTCCTGTGCCCGGAATCGCCGAACGACGAACGCATGACCGGCGGTATGACCGGCGTGCTGCTGATCGCGCGAGACCTGCTCGCGGTGACGTACAGCAACGGCGTCACCTTGTTCGCGACCCGCGACCGCCCTTAGTATCCGGCGTCAATAACCGGCTGCGAGATCGACTTCGTTGCGGAGCGGTTCGCCCGCGACATATGCCTTTAGATTGTTCACGAAGAGCTCGGCGGCGCGCAGGAACATCTTCGTCTGGCTGCGGCCCGAAAGATGCATCGAGAGGATCGCGTTGGGAGTGGTGCGCAGCGGATGATCGGCGGGCAGCGGCTCGGGCGTGACGGTATCGAGGAAGGCGCCGGCGATGCGCCGCCTGGTGAGCGCATCGATCAGCGCATCCTGGTCGATCAGGCTGCCGCGGCCGACGTTGACGATCCATGCCGAGGGCTTCATCGCGCGCAATTCGGCCTCGCCGATCATCGCCTTGCTCTCGTCGGTCGACGGGGCGGCGAGGAAGACCCAGTCATACTCGCCCAGACGCTCACGCCACTGGTCCGGGGTGAGTGTTCCGTCGGCGCCAGTTCTAGTGACTGCGGTCACCTTTGCCTCAAAACCCAGTAATCTCTGACCGATAAGGCGGCCGATGGTACCGTAGCCGATGATCAGGCAGTTACTCTCGTAGAGCTCGAGCTTGCCTGGCGCTTCCATCGGCCATTCGTGGCGATCGGCCGCGCGGACGACTTCGTCATAGCGTTTTGCCGCGACCAGCGCCCCCATCACCGCATATTCGGCGACGGTGTGGGCGTTGACTCCGCTGCCGTTGGTGACGCGGGTGCCGCGGCCGTGGAGCAGCTTGGTGTCGAGCGCGTCCAGGCCCGCGTATATCGTCGAGAGCCACTTCAGCTTCGTGCCGGCCGCGACGGCTTCGGCCCAAAGCTTTGGCTTGTTGATGTCGACCCAGCCGATCTCGGCATCCGCGACCATCGCCACCGCCTCCTCGGGCGTGGTGAACCATTGCACCTCGACCCCCGCGGGAACGTGCGGCTCGAGCAAGGGGCGGGCGAGGGCGGGGAGCACGGCTTTCATGGCGCGCGGCGTAGCGTGCCCCCGGCCTGAGTTCAAATCCCGGCTTACTGGGGCGAGGGCGTGGGGCGCGGGCGCATCATGCCGGGCCGCCCATCGCCGTCGCGCTCGCGGGGCCTGCGCGCGGTGGGCGAAGGTGACGTGGCCGGCGTGGGGGATGGCGTCGCCTGCGGGCCGCGCGATTCGTCGTCGCCACGATTGCGGGCGTGGTTGCGCGCGGTTTCGGCGTGGTCGCGCTGGGTGCGGGCGTCGCGGGCGGCGTCGGCGGCATCGCGGGCGCGGTCCGAATCGACTTCGCGTGCCTTGCCGTCGGTGCCCCAGACGCGGGTCGGCTTGTCGCCCTGATAGGCATAAGCGCGGCCTTCGCGCTGGACGAAGAAGGGGCGATCCTCGCCGCCGCGGAAATAAGCGACGCTGCGCCCTCCCCGATCGGCGGTGCGCAGGATCCTGCCGCCGCGCGTCCACGCCCAGCCTTCGCCGTAGCGGACGCGCTGGATGTCACGGCCGGTGCGGATATCCTCCTCGATCGCCTCTGCCTCGCTCAGCGGCGCGGTTTCGGCGGCCGGGGTGCCGGCGGCGGGCCTGGGAACCGCGACGACGGCGACGGCGGAGGGATCGTCGTTCGCATCCTCGATGATCGGCGCGTCGCTGTTGAACTGCGCGCCGTCGAGGTCGGCGGTCTCGCCCACATTGACCATCGCATTGTCGGTGGTCTCGGGCGCCTTGTTGCAGCCGGCGAGGGCAAGCGCGGTGGCGAGGGCGAGCAAGGGCAGGGGGCGAAAGGTCATGCGCATTCTCCGGTGAGTCGCGGAGGGAATGCGTCAAGCGGCGAAACGATCCGCCCTCAGAACCAGGCTTTCCCGCCCCGCACATAGGTCGCGTCGAACTGCTCGTCGGAGATCGCGACGTAGATGACGAACTCGATCAGCGCGATCACGCCCATGATCGCGGTCGGGATGGCGCCGAGCAGCAGCCCGAATGTCGCGACGAGCAGCATCACCAGGCCCGCGCCGAACTTGCCGATGTAGAATTTATGCACGCCGAACCAGCCGAAGAAGAAGGCCAGAACCGCCGCGGCGATGCGGCTGCGGCCGTAGGAATTGGCGCGGCCGAGCGCGCCGACGGGGTAGATATCGAGGGCGGAAGCCCCCGAGACTTCGAAATCGATCTTCTGGCCTGCGGAGGGCACGGTCTTGCCGAGCCATTCGGTGCCGGCGAAGCGGTATCGCGCGCCGTCTTCGCCCGAAATCTTGCCCTCGCCGCTCCGGATATCGAAGCCCAACACCGTTCCGCGCACCTTGGCCTCCACTTGCTCGCGTCGAGATTGCCATGTGGGGCGGCGCGAGGGAAGAGGCTAGAGGTTGGGCTTCCAGTCCCAGCCGAGCGGATCGCCGTCCATGACTTCCACGCCCGCGGCGGCAAGTTCGTCGCGGATCGCGTCCGAGCGGACGAAATCCTTCTCCGCGCGGGCTTGCTTGCGCTCGGCCAGGCGCGCTTCGATCGCTTCGGCGGTGAGCGTCGCGCCGGCGGGGCGGACGCGGAGGGCTTCGCGGGTGAGGTTCGACAGGTCGAGGCCGAGGACGGCGTCGAACTCGGCGAGCGCGGCGATGCGGTCGCCCGGCGACAGGCGTTTCTCGGCGAGCAGCTCGTCGAGGATCGGCAGCGCTTTGGGGGTGTTGAGATCGTCGGACAGGGCTTCGTCGAGGCGCTTGATCCAGGCCGCGGGGGCTTCGCCGATACCCTCTGCCCGGGCCTTGAGCGCGGTGACGGTCAGCACCAGCCGCTTGAGGCGGGTCAGCGCCGCGGCGAGATTCTCGGGGCTGAACTCTAGCTCGGAGCGGTAATGCGCCGAAAGGCACATCAGCCGATAGGCGAGCGGATGCACCCCGGCGTCGATCAGCGTCCGCAGCGTGGTGAAGCCGCCCCTGGACTTGGACATCTTGCCGTCGCGGTCCACCAGGAAGTTGTTGTGCATCCAGAAATGCGCGCCGGTATCCGCGCAGCCGCAATAGGCCTGGTTCTGGGCGATTTCGTTGGGATGGTGGATCTCGCGGTGATCGATTCCGCCGGTGTGAATATCGAACGGAGCGCCGAGATATTTGAGGCTCATCACCGAGCATTCGAGGTGCCAGCCGGGGGCACCCTTGCCCCAGGGCGAGTCCCATTCCATCTGGCGCTGCTCGCCGGGGGGCGATTTGCGCCAGATCGCGAAGTCCTGCGGGTGGCGTTTGCCCTCGACCGCCTCGATGCGGGCCTCGCGGGTGTCGTCCTGCGATCCGGCGAGGCGGCCGTAATCGGGGACGCTGGTCGCGTCGAAATAGAGGCCGGTGTCGAGCTCGTAGCAATGCTCGGGGGCGATCTTCCCGGCGAAGGCAATCATCTCGGCGATGTGATCGGTGGCGACCGACCAGCGGCTCGGCTCGCGGATGTTGAGATCGGCTATGTTGGACTTGAACGCCGCGGTGTAATGCGCGGCGATATCCCAGATGCTCTGCGCGCTGGCCTGGGCCGCGGCCTCCATCTTGTCGTCGCCGGCGTCGGCGTCCGAAGTGAGGTGGCCGACATCGGTGATGTTGATGACATGCGTGAGCGGATAGCGCTTCCAGGTCAAAATCCGGCTGAGCGTGTCGGTCCAGACATAGGCGCGCAGATTGCCGACATGGACGTAATTGTAGACCGTGGGGCCGCACGAATAGACGCGGACGCCCTTGGCGGGGTCGAGCGGCGCGAAGCCTTCGAGGCTGCGGGTCAGCGAATTGTACAGGGTGAGCGGGGCGCCGTGCATAAGGCGGGGGCCATAGCGGCTGCGCGGTGCGGTGCAAATCCCGCGCATGGCCGGGAGGAGGCCCGGAAGGGCGAAGCGGCGTTTCGAAGCTGTCAGGGTGCCCCGAAACGCCGCCCCGCGCGGACCGGCGGGGGGCCACCGGTCCGGGAAGAAACTCAGGCTGCGAGCGGCGCCAGCGCCGACAGGCCGCGGGCACGGACAATGCCGTTGCCGAAGCTGCCGCCCGCGATCAGCGGCAGCGCGGTGCCGCAAAAGGCGCACTCCGCAGTGGTGCGGCCGATCATCCAGTGCGACTGGCCGCATCCGGGGCAGTGATTCGCCTCGTGCTGGCGATACGCGACGCGATACCCGGTATGGGCCTGGCGAATGCCGAAATCGTACATTTTCAAGTCTCCGATTACCGAAGCCGAAACGACACAAAATCGCGATTTGTTCCGGGATTCGGTGCGCCAAGGCGTGTGATCTTGTCGCCGAGTTGCAAAAAGGGCACAGTCGTTACGGCGATGAACGGTTGCTGACACGGGTGTTCAGCCAAGCGGCAGTCCCGTTGAACCATAGCCGAATCAACGGGGCGGGAACGATCGCGCCGATAGGAGACATTCGATGAGGAAATTGTTTGCCGCCGCGATGGGCATCAGCGTCGCGATCGCCGGAATTTCGGCCACGCCCGCAGCCGCGCAGGCCTATCAGGGCCCGCCGCCGCCGCGCGACGGCTATGCCTATCAGGACGACGACTATCAGGGTGACGGCTATCAGGACCGCGACGGATATTCGGACCAGCGCGAATATCGCGATCCGCGCCAGGGCGGCAGGTATCAGGTCGGCGACACGTACCGCGGTCCTGAGACGCGAGCCTATCGTGGGCAGAACCGCTACTACCGCGGCAACCAGCGCTGTGGCTCGGGGACGACCGGCGCGATCATCGGCGGCGTGCTCGGCGCGCTGGTCGGCGGCGAAGTCGGACGCGGCAACGGCTATTACAGCCGCCGCAGCGGCACCGGAACGATCGTGGGCGCGGGCGCGGGCGCGCTGATCGGCCGCGAGATCGATCGCGGCGACTGCAACGATCACCGCCGCGGCTATCGCCGCCGCTGATCCGAAGCAGCGAACGAAAAGGGCGTCCGGCTTGGCCGGGCGCCCTTTTTCGTGTGGCTGGCACGCCGCTTGCTGCTATCGGGCGATGGAAACCGATTTGATCAGGATTTTGGGTGGCGCTATGTCCGGTTCCGGACAGTCGGCGTTCGATTGCGGACGGTTTGTACCAGTCTCGCCGCGTGGAGGCCCGAGCCGGAATCGAACCGGCGTGCACGGATTTGCAGTCCGCTGCGTAACCACTCCGCCATCGGGCCTCGGAGCGAAGCGCGGGAATGCGCAGGGGCGTCGCCCACTGTCAACATTGTGCTTGAAAAATTGCGTCCTACCTTCGCTTGGCGTTCGCGCCGCAGCGCGATACATGCACCACGAATTTGGCGCGTCGGCGCCAACAACTGTATTGCATGACTAATACGGTTGTGCGAAAAGCGGAGTGATGATGACCCTGTCGATCGATCCCGCGCCGAGCGCGAGCCGCGATGCGATGCGCCACGCCATGGTCGCGAGCCAGCTGCGCACCAACGCCGTCAACGACGTGCGTGTGGTCGAGGCGATGGCGCGATTGCGCCGCGAGGATTTCCTGCCGGCCGAGCACTACGGCATCGCCTATCGCGATACGTTGCTGCCGCTGGGTGGCGGACGGCGGCAGAATTCGCCGCTGGCGACCGGGCGGCTGATCACCGAGGCGCAGGTGCGCGGCGGCGAGTCCGTGCTGCTGGTGGGTGCGGCGGGCGGCTATACCGCCGCGATCCTCGCCGAGCTGGCGGGTTCGGTGGTCGCGCTCGAGGAAGATGCGGCGCTGGTCGCGCTCGCCAGGACGGCGCTGAGTGGCGTGGACAAGGTGTCGGTGGTGCAGGGGCCGCTGGCGGCGGGATGGAGCGCAGGCGCACCCTATGACGTGCTGGTGATCGACGGCGCGGTCGAGCAGGTGCCCGACGCGCTGGTGGCCCAGGTGAAGCCCGGCGGCCGCGTGGTTGCCGGCATGCTCGATCAGGGCATCACCCGGCTCGCATCGGGACGGCGCACCGAAGGCGGATTCGGGCTGATGGCGTTCCTCGATCTCGAATGCGCGATTTTGCCCGGCTTCGGCCGTTCCAAGACCTTCCAGTTCTGAAGAAGATGAGGCTCATGCGACTTTCCACTTTGTTCCTCGGCGTGAGCCTGATCGCGATCGCAACCCCCGCGGCCGCCCAGACGGCCCCGGCCACAACCGGCGCGACGATGCCGGTGTCCTCGACCGAAGCGCCGACCACGACGCTGCGCGAGGCGATGGTCGAGGCGTATAACACCAACCCCGATCTCGCCGGCGAGCGCGCCAATCTGCGCGCCACCGACGAGAATGTGCCGATCCAGCGCGCTGCCGGCCTGCCGGGCGTGAACTCGACCGGGTCGGTCAGCCAGAGCGTCTACGACACCGCCGGGGGCGTCAGCCCGGGGCGGCAGGGAACGCTGGGCCTCGATCTCTCGGTGCCGGTGTTCTCCGGCGGATCGGTGCGCAATTCGGTGCGCGCGGCGGAGACGCGGGTCGAGGCGGGCCGTTCGGTGCTGCGCGGGGCCGAGGCCGATATCTTCACCCAGGTCGTGACCGTCTATGTCGACGTGATCCGCGACGAATCGATCGTTCGGCTCAACCAGCAGAACGTCCACGCGCTCGAAGTGAACCTTCAGGCGACGCGCGACCGGTTCGAGGTCGGCGATCTGACCCGCACCGACGTTGCGCAGTCCGAGGCGCGCTATGCGCAGGCGCAGAGCCAGCTTCGCACCGCCGAGGCGCGGCTGATCGGCAGCCGCGAGAATTATATCCGCGTGGTCGGCTCGCCCCCGGGCGTGCTCGCGCAGCCGCCGGCGCTTCCGGGCCTGCCCGGCGACGTCGTGACCGCCGAGCGCACCGCGCTCGACAACAACCCCAACCTCGAAGCCGCGAAGAAGAACGGCGACGCGACCCGCTACGACGTGGATGTCGCGCGCGCATCGCGGCTGCCGAAGGTGAGCGTCGGCGTGGGCGGCAATTATTATAATTATCTCGGATCGGTGAGCAGCCAGGCGGCCGCCGCGGGCTTCGACAAGGACGGGTTCGGCACCACGCTCGGCCTCCAGCTCACGCTGCCCTTGTTCCAGGGCGGGCGTCCGGCGGCGCTGATCCGCCAGGCGCAGGCGCGGCGTTCGTCGGCGCTCGAAGCGGTGACCTTCGCCGAGCGCGGCGTGATCGCGCAGGCGCGCTCGTCGTTCGCGACCTATCAGTCGGCGCTGCGGGTGATCGAATCGTCGCGTGTCGCGGTGGAGGCCAACCGGCTTTCGCTGGAGGGTGTCCGCGCCGAGAACAGCGTCGGCACGCGCACGATCCTCGACATCCTCAACGCCGAGCAGGAATTCCTCAACTCGCAGGTGCAGTATGTGACCGCCGAGCGTGACGCTTATGTCGCGGGCTTCACCTTGCTCGCAGTGATGGGCAAGGCCGAGGCCGAGGACCTCAATCTCGACGGCGGGCCGCTCTACGATCCCACCGTGAGCTACAAGAAGTCGCGCGGCAGCTTCTCCGACTGGAGCAGCGGTCCGGAGGCTACCACGACCGGAAGCCGGACCAACCAAACGCCTGCGCAAAATCCGACAGTAACGCCTGGTGTGGACCCACTGCTTGACAGGACTCCCGCAAATCGGTGATTGGGGCGGGGACAATTGCAGCGTGAAGGTGCTGGAATGGGGGACATCAGTACCGAACCATCGATGGAGGAAATCCTCTCGTCGATAAAGCGCATCATCGCCGAGGAAGGCGATGCGGCGGTCGGGAGCCGTGCGCGCCGTGCCGCAAAGCCGATCGCGCCGCGCCCCGATCCGATCGAGGCAGAGGGTGTTCTTGAGCTTAACCAACAGGTTAGCGACGATGAGGAGCCAGTGGTGACGCCGGTTGCGAGGGCGCCCGCCGCCATTTCGCATACCCCGGTGCCGATGCCGATCGGCGCGCCCGACGTGCCGCCGCACCCCGAGACGATCATTTCCGAACGCGTGGCCGAAGCGACGCGCGCGCCGCTCGAGGCGCTGTCGCGCATCGTCGAACGGCCGGAGATGCCCGCGCCGGTGGCCGAAGCGGCCGCGGGATCGCAGACAATCGACGCCATGGTGCGCGAAATGCTCAAGCCGATGCTGAGCGACTGGATCGATGCCAATCTGCCGCAGATCGTCGAAGCGATGGTCGCGAAGGAGATTTCGCGGATTACCGGGCGGTAGTTTCAAGTGCGGCCGTGCTCCGGCGAAGGCCGGAGCGTTGGCGATCTGGGCGGCAAGCTTGCCAAGGCTCCGGCCGTCGCCGGAGCACAGTCAACTACTGTGGCGCTGGTACCGATTGTAACCACCCCGCGCATCTGCTCTAAACCCGCGCCATGAAGCACCTCCTCCTCGCGGGCGCCTCGCTCGCTTTCGCCGCCGCGCCCGCCATGGCTCGGGACCTTACCATCGAAGACGTTGCCCAATTGTCGCGTGTCGGCGCCCCTGCGGTGTCGCCCGACGGCAAATGGCTGGTCTGGCAGCAGCGTGAGACCGATCTCGCCGCCAACAAGGGCCGCTACGATTTGTGGCGGCTCGATCTGGGCACCAAGGGTGCCGTGCCCGAGAAACTGGTCGCCGAGGCCGACGTCAACGAGACCAGCCCGGCGTTCGGGCCGAACGGCCAAGTCTATTTCCAGTCGGACAAGGGTGGCAAGGACGGGATCTGGTCGGTGGCGATCACCGGAGAAGGACCGTTCGTAGTCGCGCAGCCTGAAGGCGGATTCAGCGGATTCAAGCTGTCGCCGCAGGGGGATCGCGCCCTGGTGTGGGCCGATCGGAAGCCCGGCGCGCCGACGATCGAGCCGGCGATGGTCAAGAAGAATCCCAACGCCGGTTCGGGCCGCACCTATGACAAGATGTTCGTGCGCCACTGGGACACCTGGTCCAACGGCGACCGATCGCAACTGTTCGTGGTGCCGCTGGGCAAGGATTCGTCGAGCTCGGTCGCAATCGCGCCCAGCCTCGATGGCGATACGCCGTCGAAGCCGTTTGGCGGGGCTGAGGAACTGGCATGGAGCGCGGACGGCAAGACGATCTACTTCGCCTTGCGCGAAGCGGGCCGCACCGAGCCGCTGTCGACCAACCTCGATATCTTCTCCGCGCCTGCCGACGGATCGGCCAAGCCGGTCAATTTGACCGCCGACAACGACGCGACCGACAACCTCCCGACCGTGTCACCCGACGGCAAGTGGCTGGCCTATTTCGCGATGAAGCGCCCGGCCTACGAAGCCGATCGTCAGGTGCTGATGCTCCGCGATCTCGCCACCGGCACGACGCGCGCGCTGACCGAAGGCTGGGACCGCTCGGTCGGGTCGATCGCCTGGGCGCCCGACGGCAAGAAGATCTACGTCACCGCCGAGGACGTGCAGGAAAACCCGATCTGGAGCGTCGATCCCAGGACCGGCAAGGTCACGCGGCTGACGCAGGTCGGCAATGTCAGCGCGGTGGTGCCGACGAGGAAGGGCGTGGTGTTCGCGATGAACAGCCTGACCGCGCCCGACGACTTCTACAGCCTGACCGGCAAGGCGCCCGTGCGGCTGACCAGCGTCAACGCCGCCAGGCTGGCGGACATCGCGATGCCCGAGATCGCCCGCTTCAGCTTCACGGGCGCGAACAACGACACGGTGTGGGGCTATGTCGCCAAGCCAGCGTCGCTGAAGGCGGGCGAGACCGCGCCGATCGCGTTCATCGTCCATGGCGGGCCGCAGGGATCGATGAACAACAGCTGGTCGTACCGCTGGAACCCCGCGGTGTTCGCCGGCTACGGCTTCGCGGTGGTCACCGTCGATTTCCACGGCTCCACCGGCTACGGCCAGGCCTTCGTCGACGCGATCAACAAGAATTGGGGTGGCTGGCCGCTTGAGGACCTGCAGAAGGGCCTCAAGGCCGCGACCGACAAGTTCAGCTGGCTCGACGGCGACAATGCCTGCGCGCTCGGTGCGTCCTACGGCGGCTATATGATGAACTGGATCGAGGGGAAGTGGCCCGACCGGTTCAAATGTATCGTCCAGCACGACGGCGTCTTCGATGCCCGCGCCATGGCATACGAGACCGAAGAGCTATGGTTCGACGAATGGGAGCATGGCGGCAAGCCCTATTACGAGGACCCGGAAGCGTTCGAGAAGTGGAACCCGGTCAACCATGTCGCCGCCTGGAAGACCCCGCAGCTGGTGATCACCAGCGAGAAGGATTTCCGCATTCCCTATACGCAGGGGCTGGCGGCGTTCACCGCGCTCCAGCGCAAGGGGATCGACTCGCGCTTGCTGGTGTTCCCGGACGAGAACCATTGGGTGCTCAAGCCGAAGAACTCGATCCAATGGTATAGCGAAGTGGTGACCTGGCTGAGCTGGCACATCGGCAAATCGCGGAATTAGGCGCGGAAACCCATTCTTCCGTTCGGGCTGAGCTTGTCGAAGCCCTGTCCTTTCTTCACGCGAAGTAAGGCAGCTCTTCGACAAGCTTAGGGCGAACGGAAGAGTGGGCGTTCAGCCCAGCAGCATCGATGCGCCGAGGCCGGCCGAGAGCACGGGCCATAGCATCATCAAGATGCCCACTAATCCGACCAAGAACACCAAAGTCCGGATCACCGGAATACCCGCCGCATAGATCGGCAGGTACAGCGCCCGTGAGCCTAGCCACAGGACCGCGCCAAGCTCGGTCATCCAGCTGTGGATGCCGGTAACCGCGAGGGTCAGCACCGCGGCGATCACCAGCGGGAAGGTCTCGAAGAAATTGGCCTGCGCGCGCTCCATGCGGCCGACGATGGCGCGGGGCGGGGGCAGCGCTTCGTCGCGCGCGCCCATGTTCCACTTCGGCCCATATTGCCGCGTCTTGACGTGCGCGGCGCCGAAGATGTGGACCAGCGCGAGGATGCACCCCCAGGCAAGCACGGTCAGTTCCAGGCGTATCATGGCATTCCCCCCAATGATTTTGCCGGTCTTGTATCACAGCGCGCGCCGCTGACGAGTTTTTCAGTCGACCCGAGGGCCGCCCCGCCGCTAAAGCCCGCGCATGACCGAGCTTCCCAAGACCTTCGACCCCGCCGAAATCGAATCCCGCTGGTATGCGCATTGGGAGAGCGAAGGCCTGTTCGCGCCCGAACGCCCGGGCGCCGAGCCGTGGACTTTGGTCAATCCGCCGCCGAACGTCACCGGCAGCCTGCACATCGGCCATGCGCTCGACAATACATTGCAGGACATCCTCGTCCGCCATGCCCGGTTGAAGGGCAAGGATGCGCGCTGGGTGGTCGGCACCGATCATGCGGGCATCGCCACGCAAATGGTGGTCGAGCGGCAGATGGCGCAGAAGCAGCAGAAGCGCACCGATTTCAGCCGCGAGGATTTCATCGCAAAGGTCTGGGAGTGGAAGGCCGAGAGCGGCGGCGAGATCACCCAGCAGCTTCGCCGCTTGGGCTGCTCGATGGACTGGGACAACGAGCGCTTCACGATGGACGAGGGCTTCAGCAAGGCGGTGCTGAAGGTGTTCGTCGATCTCTACAACCAGGGCCTGCTCTACCGCGACAAGCGCTTGGTGAACTGGGATCCTGGCCTCGGCACCGCGATCAGCGATCTCGAGGTCGAGACGCACGAGATCAAGGGCAGTTTCTGGCATCTGCGCTATCCGCTCGAAGACGGCCCAAATGGAGAAGAGGGGGGCTTCATCCAGGTCGCGACGACGCGGCCCGAGACGATGCTCGCCGATATGGCGGTGGCGGTGCATCCCACGGATGCGCGGTACGCCGCTTTGGTGGGCAAGAACGTGCGCCTGCCGATCACCGGGCGGCTGATCCCGATCATCACCGACGAGCACGCCGATCCCGAGCTGGGCAGCGGCGCGGTGAAGATCACCCCGGGGCATGACTTCAACGACTTCGAGGTCGGCAAGCGCGCCGGCTTCAAGGCCGGCGAGATGCTCAACATGCTCGACGCCAAGGCGGCGATCGCGCAGACCAGCGACGGACTGATCCCGGCGGAATTGCTGGGGATGGACCGCTTCGAGGCGCGCAAGGCCGTGGTCGCGCGGCTCAAGGCCGAGGGTTTCCTCGTGCCCTTCGTCGACAAGGAAGGCGCAGAGCACGACGCCGAGCCGCGTACGATACAGACGCCCTACGGCGACCGCTCGCAGGTGGTGATCGAGCCGTGGCTGACCGACCAATGGTATGTCGATGCGGCGACTTTGGCCAAGCCGGCGATCGAGGCGGTGCGTTCGGGCGCGACGAAGATCGTGCCGAAGTCGTGGGAGAAGACGTACTATAACTGGATGGAGAACATCCAGCCGTGGTGCGTAAGCCGGCAGCTTTGGTGGGGGCACCGGATTCCGGCTTGGTTTGGGCCTTCCAAAACCGCAGCCGGCGATCTCGATCCTAACCTCTCTTTTCATATGAAGAGCGACGGGCCGAGCGTGCAGATCACTTTAACCGAGGTCTTTGTAGCAGAGACTGAGGAGCAGGCTTTTCAACAGGCTGCTGCCTTTTATGAAGTGTCGGTCGAGGAGATACGGAAAAATTCACGGGACCCCATGGTGTCCGTTTTTGCTCCGCACATTCGCCAAGACCAAGATGTCCTCGACACCTGGTTCTCCTCCGCGCTCTGGCCCTTCGCGACTATGGGGTGGCCCGATGACCCAGCAAGCCCCTCCCCTTCAGGGGAGGGGTTGGGGGTGGGGCCTCGCCGTCTCACCGAGACCGACGCCCGTGAGGATAGCCCCCACCCCAACCCCTCCCCTGAAGGGGAGGGGTCTAAGAACACACTCGGCGGGCGTTACCCCAACGACGTGCTCATTTCCGGCTTCGACATCCTGTTTTTCTGGGATGCGCGGATGATGATGCAGGGTTTGCACTTCATGAAGGATGTGCCGTTCAAGACATTGTATCTCCACGGTTTGGTGCGCGCGGCGGATGGGCAGAAGATGTCCAAGTCCAAGGGCAATGTCGTCAACCCGCTGGGGCTGATCGACCAGTACGGCGCCGATGCCTTGCGCTTCTTCATGGCGGCGATGGAGAGCCAGGGCCGCGACATCAAGATGGATGAGCGGCGGATCGAGGGCTATCGCAACTTCGCGACCAAGCTGTGGAACGCGGCGCGCTTCGCCCAGTCGAACGGGATCTCTGCGTCCACCACGCTGGAGCCGCCCCCGGCCGAGCTGGCCGTCAACCGCTGGATCATCGCCGAGACGATCGGCTGCGTGCAGGCGCTCGATCTGGCGCTGGCCGACCTGCGCTTCGACGAGGCGGCGAACACGATCTACCAGTTCACCTGGAGCCGCTTCTGCGACTGGTACCTCGAGCTGATCAAGCCCGCGATGGTGGGCGACGAACGCGGCACGATCGACGCCGAGAGCAAGGCGGTCGCGGGCTGGGTGCTCGACCAGATCCTGATCATGCTCCACCCGTTCATGCCGTTCATCACCGAGGAGCTCTGGTCCAAGATGGGCCCGCGCGAGAGCGAGCTGATCGTCGCGAAATGGCCGATGGCGGACGCGCGGGCGCTGGATCCCGAGGCGGCTAAGGAGATCGACTGGCTTATCGGTCTGGTCACTCAGATCAGGTCAGTACGTACAGAGCTAAATGTGCCTCCGAGTGTTCGCATCAAGCTAACGACAGTCGCGTTAAAGCACGATGAGTGGTTCTATCGGAATTATCCGATTCTTCGCCGGATGGCGCGTCTCGATATGGCGATAAATACCGACACCGTTCACCGTGCGCAGAAAGGCTCGGCGCAAATATTGGCGCCTGGGTTTGTCGGACTGCTCGATCTTGAGGGCGTGATCGACATCGACGCCGAACGTGTCCGCCTGACTAAGGCCATCGCCACCGCCGAGAAAGAACGCGACGGCCTGGCTGGCCGCCTCAACAACCCGGCGTTCGTCGAGAAGGCCAAGCCCGAGGCGGTCGAGAAGGCGCGGGCGGACCATGCCGAAAAGGCCGCCGAGGCCGAGCGGCTGACGGCTGCGCTGGGGCGGCTGGGGTGATCGCAGCTCCCGCCACCTTCGACCAGCGCTAACGACGATCCGCGCTCCGGCGAAGGCCGGAGCGCTGGCCGCTGAATCGGCTGGCCTGCCAGGACTCCGGCCTTCGCCGGAGCACGGCGCTCTTTGCTTATCTGCGGGAGCGGCCGGCTTACAGCTTACACCCACGCTGCGCATGCGCGGCCTTGAGCATGCTCACCACCGTGATCCGCAATCGGGCCGCCGCGGCTACGACCTGGTCGGGCGCCGTGCCGGACTGGGCCTTGTTCAGTTCCTTCAGGCCCTTCTCCAGCATCTTGCAGGGCTGCCGGGTGCCGCCGTACTTGCCGGCCCAGCCGTCGTAGGCCGAGCAGATCAGCGACTGGCTGCTCAGCGCCCAGGCTGGCACCTTGCCCCATTCGTGGTGCATCTGCTCGCCGGTCAGGCCGTCGCAGACCCGGCCTAGTGCGAAGCGGATCGCGGCGGGGTCGGCGTCGCCGCTGCCGATGTCCGCCATCCTCAGGCTGCGCGCGGACCAAACATATGCGGAATCGCCCTTGAATTCTTCGTTGGCAGGCGCTGCGGCGATCAGGCTGGCGGCGGCGATCGTGAGAAACATGCGGCTGGCGAGCATTGAATACGGTCTCCCTGTTTTATTGGGATGGGCTAGCAGTCCCCGAAAACGCGCGCTAGCGCTGGGGGATGGCCGGACCTCCCAAACGCGATCTCACCAGCGGCCCGATCGGCCCGGCGCTGCTCGCCTTTGCGATCCCGACGCTCTTCTCGTCGGTGCTGCAATCGCTGCAGGGGTCGATCAATGCGATCTGGGTCGGGCGGTTTCTGGGCGAGGAGGCGCTGGCGGCGACTTCCAACGCCAACATGATCCTGTTCCTTACGCTCTCGTTCGTGTTCGGCTTCGGCATGGCGGCGACGATCCTGGTGGGGCAGGCCTATGGCCGGCGCGACATGGACCAGGTGCGCCGCGTGATCGGCACCACGATCGGCGGATTCTTCTTCGTATCGGTGGCGTTCGCATTGTTCGGCTGGATCTATTCGCCGCAACTGCTGGGCATCATGGGGCTGGCGCCCGAGGCGATGGCGTCCGCGCTGGCATATACCCGAGTGATCTTCCTCGCGATCCCGCTGGTGATGCTCACCGTGATCCTGACCATGTCGCTGCGCGGGGCGGGGGACGCCTTGACTCCGCTGTGGGTGATGATCGGGATGATGGTGGTCGATTGCGGGCTCAATCCGCTGCTGATCCTCGGCGTCGGGCCGTTTCCGGAGATGGGGATCGCGGGATCGGCAACGGCGACGGCGGTCGCCAATATCGTCGGGCTGACGGCGCTGCTGGCGATCATCTACCTGCGCGATCTGCCGGTGCGGCTGCGCGGGCGCGAGCTGGCGTATCTCAAGCCCGAATGGGCGCTCGTGAAGCGGATCGTGGCGATGGGGCTGCCGATGGGGCTGCAGATGATCGTGCTGTCGGTGGCCGGGCTGGCGATGCTCGGGCTGGTCAACCGCGAGGGCGTCGAGACCACGGCGGCGTTCGGCGTCGCGCTCCAGCTTTGGACCTATATCCAGATGCCCTCGATGGCGCTGGGCGCGGCGGTGAGCGCGATGGCGGCGCAGAATATCGGCGCGGACAAATGGGATCGGGTGGGCAGGATCACCGCCAACGGCGTGATGTATAACCTCGCAATCACCGGGGTGCTGGTCGTGCTGCTGGCGGTGGCGGACCGGCCGGCGCTGGCGCTGTTCCTCGGCGGCGAGAGCCCGGCGCTGCCGATCGCGCAGCATATCCAGCTGATCGTCACCTGGAGCTTCGTGATGGCGGGCGTGGCGATGACTTTGTTCGGCACGATGCGCGCGAACGGCGCGGTGTGGTGGCCGTTGATCATTCTCGCGGTGACGCAGCTGCCGGTGCGGCTGGGGATCGCGCTTTCCACTTATGACTGGCTCGGATCCGACGCGATCTGGATCGCCTACCCGATCAGTTCGACGCTTTCGATGATCCTCGCGGTCGCGGTGTACCGGCAGGGCGGGTGGAAGAAGCGCAAGCCGATGATGCAGTTCGGCCCGCGCCCCGGCCCCGATGCGGCGATCGAGACGGCCAATGCGGACATGGAGCCCGATGGGCGGCTGAACCCGACCGGCTGAAGCCTTGCACGGCGCGCGCGTCTGCCGCAGAAGCCGCGCCATGAGCCAATATCCCGCGCTTCGCCTTCGCCGCACCCGGTCCGCCGCGTGGAGCCGCCGGATGCACGCCGAGACCGTGCTGACTCCCGCCGACCTGATCTGGCCGCTGTTCGTCACCGAGGGCGATGCCGAGGAGCCGATCGCGACGCTTCCCGGCGTGTCGCGCTGGTCGGTCAAGGGCATCGTTGCGCGGGCGAAGGAAGCCGAGGCGCTGGGGATTCCGTGCGTCGCGCTGTTCCCCAACACGCCGGGCCATTTGCGCACGGATGACGGGCGCGAGGCGTTCAACCACGACAATCTGATGTGCCGGGCGATCCGGGCGATCAAGGATTCGGGCGCGCAAGTCGGCGTGCTGACCGATGTCGCGCTCGATCCCTATACCAGCCACGGGCATGACGGGCTGGTCGATGCGAGCGGCTACGTCCTGAACGACGAGACCGCGGCGGTGCTGGTCGATCAGGCTTTGGTGCAGGCCGAGGCGGGCGCGGATATCGTCGCCCCCAGCGACATGATGGACGGCCGCGTCGGGCTGATCCGCGCCGCGCTGGAGGAAGGCGGGCACGCCAACGTCCAGATCATGGCCTATGCGGCGAAGTACGCCAGCGGCTTCTACGGCCCTTTCCGCGACGCGGTAGGCTCGCGCGGGCTGCTGAAGGGCGACAAGAAAACCTATCAGATGGACCCGGCCAATGCCGAGGAGGCCCTCCGCGAAGTCGCGCTCGATCTGGCCGAGGGGGCGGACAGTGTGATGGTCAAGCCCGGGCTGCCCTATCTCGACATCATATTGCGTGTGAAGAGCGAGTTCCAGGTGCCTGTGTTCGCTTACCAAGTGTCAGGCGAATATGCGATGATCGAGGCCGCGGTCGCGGCCGGGGCGGGCGAGCGCGACGCATTGGTGCTCGAGACGCTGATGGCGTTCAAGCGCGCAGGCTGCTCTGGCGTGCTGACCTATCACGCGCCGGTCGCGGCGAAGCTGCTGAACGGATGATCGAGACGGCCAAAATCATTACGGAGCGCCTGATCCTGCGCGTGCCCGAGCCGCGCGACCGAACGGCGCTGCATGCGATGTTCGGCGATCCCGAGGTGATGGCCGATCTGGCGCCCGCCAAGGACGAGGCGGGCAGCGACGCTACCCTCGCCAAGCATGACAGCTATCGCCACGAAGGCCTTGGCTTCTGGACGGTGGAGCGCAAGGAAGATGGCGTTCTGGTGGGCTTCTGCGGGCTGAAGCGCGGCGATGCGCATAATCCGATCGCGGGCGAGATCGAGGCCGGATGGATCATCGCCCGGGCGCATTGGCGGCGGGGCTATGCGTTGGAGGCGATGCTGGCGGCGATCGAATGGGGCTGGGCCAACACCGATGCGCCCCGGATCGTGGCGATTACCTCGGCGGTGAACGCGAAGAGCCAGGCGATGATGGCGCGGCTGGGGATGACCCGGCTGGCCGATGGCGATTTCGAGCATCCGTTGTTCCCTGAGGGGCATCGGCTGCGATCGACCGTTACGTTCGAGATCGAGCGCCCGTGATAGAAACCGAGCGCCTGATCCTGCGCGAATGGCGCGACGCCGACGTCGATCCGTTCCACGCGATGTGCAGCGATCCGCGGGTGATGGCGACGCTCGGCCCGTTGATGACGCGCGACGAGACGGTGGCGCTGATCCGCCGCTGCGAGGATCGCCAGGCGGCGAACGGCCATTGCTTCTGGGCGGTCGAGCGCAAGGCCGACGCCGCGTTGATCGGCTGGTGCGGCGTCATCGTCGGCAATCCCAACCTGCCGATCGCCGGCGAGATCGAGATCGGCTGGCGGATCGCCGCCGACGAATGGGGCAAGGGCTATGCCCGCGAGGCCGCGCAGGCCACGCTCGACTGGGTCTGGGAGAAGCTGGCGGTGGATCATGTCGTGGCGATCACGTCGGTCGGCAACACGCGCAGCCGCGGGCTGATGGAGCGGCTCGGCATGGCGTATCTGCCCGACGGCGACTTCGATCATCCCAACGTGCCGGCCGACAGCCCGCTGGTCCGTCACGTCACCTATCGCATCGCCCGGCAAAACATGGTCAACGGGCGTTAATCGCACGGCAAGGGCACACCGCTAAGCCCATATCCGGGGGAGACGAACAGCATGGCGGACGCAGTGGAACAGGCGGGCGAGGCCCGGGCGATCCCGCATCGATTGTTCGTCGTCGCGATCCTCGCCGGATCCTTCCTGCTGTTCCTCGTCCAGCCGATGGTGGCGCGGATGGCGTTGCCCAAGCTCGGCGGCGCGCCTGCCGTGTGGAATTCGGCGATGCTGGTCTATCAGGCGCTGCTGCTGGGCGGTTACGCCTATGCGCACTGGCTGGGCCGGGTCCCGCCGAAGATGCAGGCGATCGTCCATCTGGGCGTGCTGGCGGTGGCGGCTTTGTGGCTGCCGATCGGGCTGATCGCGATGGACTTGCCCGCCGATGCCCAGCCGGCGATCTGGGTGCCGTGGCTGTTCGGCGCGTCGATCGGCCCCTTGTTCTTCGCGATCGCCGCGCAGGCGCCGTTGCTCCAGCGCTGGTACAGCGTGGCGACCGGCGGGCGCGATCCGTACCAGCTCTATGCCGCATCCAATATCGGCAGCTTCGGCGGGCTGCTCGCCTATCCGCTGCTGGTCGAGCCCAATATGGCGCTGAAAAGCCAGAGCTGGCTGTGGACCGGCGGCTACGCATTGGTGTTCCTGCTCGTCGCCGGCTGCGCTTTGCTCCTGCCCAAGCGCGCCGCAGACGTGCCGCATGTCGCGCACCACAGCCCGGCGGCAAGCTGGCGGACGGTGATGCACTGGGTGGCGCTGGCGTTCGTGCCTTCGGGGCTGATGCTGGCGACGACGACCTTCCTTACCACCGATATCGTCGCGGTGCCGATGCTGTGGGTGCTGCCGCTCGGCTTGTATCTGCTGAGCTTCAGCGTCGCCTTTGCCGACGATCGCGCGATCTCCGATGTGCTGGCGCGCTTCACCCCGGTGGTGCTGCTGCTGTTCGGCGCGACCTTGATCGCGGGCAACCAGGATCATCCCTACGTCAACGCCTTCATCGGGCTGGCGCTGCTGTTCCTCGTTTCGGTGGGCTTGCATGGCCGCATGTACGAACTGCGGCCGGCGCCGGACCGGCTGACGGGATTCTATCTCGCGATGTCGGTGGGCGGGGCGCTGGGCGGCGTATTCTCGGGGCTGATCGCGCCGATCGTGTTCGACTGGACCTACGAATATCCGCTGCTGATCCTCGCCGCGGGGATGCTGGTGCCGCAGAGTTTCCTGTTTCCCTTCCTCGGCGGGCTATGGCGCGGCGATGCGCAATGGCTGCGGATCAAGGTGCTGAGCGTCGCAGTGGCGGTTTCGCTGATCGCCTTGATCGCGCTCGGCAAGGAATTCGACTGGCTGGCCGGCAAGCAGGCCAATATCGCCTTCCTCGCGGTCGCGGCGATTGGGCTGGTCTCGATCGGCGTGCGCTGGGCGTTCGTGATCGCGCTGGCGGGGGCGATCTTCCTGTTCGGTGGCTATCGTTCGATCGTGATGTCGATGGATGGCGCGCGGACGCGGAGCTATTTCGGCGTCTACACCGTCAGTGAAAGCGACAGGAACCGGGTGCTGACTCACGGCACCACGCTCCACGGGGTCCAGCTGAAGGGCAAGGATTCGCGCGAGCCGACCACCTATTATGTCGCCGGATCGGGCGTCGGGCAGGCGATGCTGGCCTTGCCCGAGCTCTACGGCGCCAATGCCCGTGTCGGCGTGGTCGGGCTGGGGGCGGGGACGCTGAGCTGCTATGCGCGGCCGGGACAAAATTGGCGGATCTACGAGATCGATCCGGCGGTGGTCAGCATCGCCCGCGATTCGGGCAAGTTCACTTTCCTGTCGCAATGCCTGCCGAACCCGAACATCATTATCGGGGACGCGCGGCTGCGGCTGGCCGAGGCGGCGCCCGTCAGCCTCGATATGCTCGCGCTCGACGCATTCTCGTCGGACGCGGTGCCGATGCATCTGATGACCGCCGAGGCTTTCCAGACCTATGCCCGCGTGATCGCCCCCAACGGGCTGTTGCTGGTGCATATCTCCAACCGTTTCCTCGCGCTCGATCCGGTGGTCGCGGCGGCGGCGGAGCGGGGCGGGTGGCACGCGGCGGTGCTGCATTACGATCCGAGGAACGACTTCATCGCCAATACCGACGGCGCGGGCAGCCAGCCGGATCCCGGCAGCGCTTCCGAATGGATCGCCTTGTCGCGCGACAAGGGCGTGTTCGATCGGCTGATGGCCAAGAATGTCCGCTGGCGGGCGCTATCGCCCAAGCCGGGCTTTACCGGCTGGACCGACGATTATGCGTCGATCGTGCCGGTGCTGCGCCCGATCCAGTGGCCGTCCTTGTAGGGCACGCCCTGTAGGTCAGCCCCCGGCGAGCGCCGCTTCCAGCGTCGCGATGCGTGCAGCCTGGGCCTCGGTAACGGCATTGGCGCGCGCCACTGCGGCGTCGAGTGCGGGATAGGGCACTTCACCCGCCTGGCCGCGATCGATCGCCATCCGCTCGAGATCGGCGAGCGTATCCGACGCCGGCACCCGCGCCGCGCCGGCCGAGGTCAGCGCCGCTTGCGCGTCGAGCCAGCCTTCGGAGCCTTCGGGCAGCCCGCGCGCGACCGCGATCCGCGCCTCGGCGTCCTGCGCGGTGCGCGTGAAGTCCTTCGAGGCGGCGTCTAGCGTGGCGAGCGCGGTGGCGATGCGGGCATCGAGCGCGGCGTCCGGTGTCGCCTGCGCCACCGGCCGCTCCGGCTCTGCCATGCTCTGCGTCTCGATCGCGCGGGGCAGCAGCGAGGGATAGCGGTGATCGGTCTCGGTGCAGCCCGCGAGGACGGCGGGGAGCGCGAGGGCGAGAATAAGGGGGCGATGCATGCGGCTGCTGTATGCCCCGATAAAAGCCCGCGCAACGGGGTTGCGCTTATTGGAGGACGCTTCTAATAGCCCCTCTCCCGCGCGCCCGTAGCTCAGCTGGATAGAGCATCAGACTACGAATCTGAGGGTCGGACGTTCGAATCGTTCCGGGCGCGCCAATATCCCCCGCCAGCCAATCGGCTCGGCGGGGGTTTGTTTTTTTTGGGGCTCACCAAGCGATCGAGACGCCCGCGCGGATGCTGCGCGGCCTGAGCGGCGTCGTCTGGTCGCGGCTGGCGACGAGGACGGGGTTGCCCAGCGCGAAACGGTTGCTCTTGCTGTTGGTGAGATTGTCCGCGGTGAGCGAGAAATCCAGCCGGCGCCAGCGCAGTCCACCGGTCAGCCCCACCGCGGCGTATTTCCCCTGGCTGCGATCGAACAGATCGCCGGTACCGAGCACGGAGCGGCCGACATAGCGCAGGGTGGCGCCCAGCTTGACCTGCGTGTCCCGCCCGGCGGCCCATTGGTACGACAGGCCGATGTTGCTCGAGAAGGACGGCGTTTCCGGCAGGCGCCGGTTCGCGCTGACCGAGGATTGGGCAAGGGGGCCATAGACCTGGTTGTAGGTGAACAGCAACGCGAAGGCGGCGTGGAGCCCGGCGAGCGGCACCCAGTCTCCGGTCGCTTCGAGCGCGTAGATGTCCGCGTCACCGATATTGTCGGTGTAGGGCTGGCCGCGGCGATTGAAGAGGTCGGCCTGGATATCGCTCCAGCGGGCGTAGGACACGCTGGTGGACAGATCGAGGCCGGTCTCGCCGCGGCGCTGCCTGCGCAGCCCGATCTCGCCCATCTCGATCGAATCCGATTCGAAGTCGGCGACCCGCCCGATCCCGCGCGCGACGGCGAGGCCGCCGGTGCGATACCCCGACTGGAGCCGCGCGAATGCCGCCAGCCGCGGCGCGATCAGCCAGGAGACCGCGATCGTCGGGTCCAGCCGCCGCGTCAGATGTCCCTTCACATAGTCCGCGCTGGCGACGCGGAAGGAAGGCTCGCCGTCGGTGCGCGCCGCCGCGATGCGGGCGCCGCCGGTGATCGATAGCCGCGGGCCGAGCGGCAGGGTCACTTCGCCGAACAGCGAGGCGCTGGCGGTAATATTGGTGACGCCGATGATCTCGAACGGGTTGTTCGGCGGCCCGATCGTGCGCGATTGCGCATCGCGGTCGCGCAGGAGCGAGACGCCGACCACCCACGAAAGCCCGCTGGGCAGCCGCCGCGACAGGCGCGTCTCGTTCATCACCAGCAGGTTCGCTTGCTCGTTGGTGTACGCGATTGCCGGGCCGGGCATCCCCACCAGCCGGGTGGCGTCGAACAGGTCGTTGGCATGCTGGTCGACCCAGCCGGTGGCGGAAATCAGCTCGAGACCGCTGTCCCATTGCTTGCGGATCACCGATCGCAGGAAGACGAGGTTGCTGTCGTACGGCTGGGCCAGCGCCGAGCGGCGGCTCATCGGCGGGCCGCCCGTCTCGGCATATTGCGAATCGCGGGCGGTGATGCGCTGGCCGACCACCCCCACGTCGACGCTCCAGCCGTCCCCCGGCTCCAGCCGCACGGTGATGCGGCCACCCACCGTGTCGGTGCGGTTGACGTTGGCAAGCCCGCGCAGGCCGTCGTCGATATAGCCGCCGTCGCGCTCGCGGTAGCCGACCGCGCGAATGCCGAGCGTGTCGGCCATCAACGGCAGATTGGCCATCAAATTCAGGTCGAAGCCCGAGGCACCGCCGGTAGTCGCCGTTGCGCCCGCGCCCGTCGCGGCGTGGACTCCGCTCAGGTCGACGCGGTTGGGGGTCAGCCGGATGATGCCGCCGATCGCGCCGCTGCCATAGAGCGTGCCCTGTGGCCCCTCCATGATCTCGACGCGCTCCATGTCGTAGAGGCTGATGCCCGGCTCGGGCCCCGAATAGCCAAGCGGAACCTCGTCGAAATAGATGCTGGCGGTCGATTGGGTGGCGCCGTTGAAGCTGCTGTCGGCGATGCCGCGGATGAAGATCTTGTTCCGGCCCTTGCCCAGTTCGGTGTTCTGCAGAACCGGGGTGTCGCGCGCGATATCGTCCAGCGCCTTGGGCTCCGCGCCGATGCCGTTCGGCGCGAGGCCGCCCACCACGACGATGCTGCCGGGGAAGCGGAGCAGGCTGGTGTTCTGCTTGCTGGCGGTGACGACGATATCGGTGCTGCCGACGACTTCGGGCGGCGAGGCGGGGCGGGGCGAAGGCAGGTGGCGCGGCCTGGCCGCCTGCACGCGCACGATCCGGAAATTGCCGGCATCGATGGTGATGGCGCGATAGCCGGTGCCGGAAAGCAGGCGCCGAAGCGCTTCGGCGACGGTAAACCGGCCGGAGAGGCGAGCGATGCGAACCCGGTGGAGCGCGCTTTCGGTGCTGACGATATTGGCCCCGCTCTGGCGGGCGAGGGCGATCAGCGCATTGTCGAGCGTGGTCGCCGGGATGGATATGGCGATGCCGGCCGACTGGGCATGCGCGGCAACCGGCAACGCCAGCGCGAGAATGCTAGCGCTGGCTGCCGTCCAACGGCGACAAGACCCACCGCTCACCATCCTGCCGCCACTTCGCCCCGATCAACGCGGCGATCCGCGGCACGTCGCGCTTCGCCTCCCCCGTTAGCTGGAGCATGCCGGTAAAGGGCCGTGCGGACAAGGCCGGGTCGAGGACCAATATGGCACCGTTCAGGCGGCGGAGCGCCGCGGCGACCTGCGCCACGGGTTCGCCGCGGAAGGTGAGCGCGCGGGTCCGCCAGCCGCCGACCCTGGCCACGTCGATGGCGGCGGTGGTGACCCTGCCCAAATCCTCGCGCGCGGTCAGCGCCGAGCCGGCCTTCACTGTAACCGCCTCGCGTCCGGGCTGGAACAGCACCGCTCCCTCGGCGACTTCCACGTCCAGCCTTTTGCCGTCGCGGACGACGTTGAACACCGTGCCGAGATCCTGCACCGATATGCTGCCCGAACGCAGGACGAACGGGTTCGCGGCATCGTGCTGGACGTGGAACGTGGCTTCGCCGTCGTCGAGCGCGGCAAAACGTGAATTGTTGCGGTCGAGCGTGACGCGGCTGCCGCCGTTCATCTCGATCCGGCTGCCGCCCGCGAGCGCGACATTGCGCTGCTCGCCCGGGCGGGTGGTGACGGTATAAAGATCGCTGGCGGGGCGGAGCATCGAAGGGACCAGCGCGACCGCGATGGCCGCGGCGGCGGCAACGCCACCCGCTGCCCACCAGCGCTTGCGCGCGGGCGCGGCGATATTGTCGTTCGCGGGTTCGGTCGGCGCGGAATGGAAAATGGTGGCGTTCTCGACGAGCATCGCCTGATCGAGTGCGACCGCATCGAAAGCCCGCGCATGCGCCGGATCGGTTTCGAGCCAGACGATGAAATCGCGCCATTCGGAATCGGCCATGTCGCGCTGGCGCAGATGCCAGGCGATGGCCTGATCGATGATGCTGGTCGTGTCGGTCATGACTGTTCCGAATCCTCATTAGTCAGACGACGCCGATCCCTACTATCCGCACCTGTGGACTGATCCGCATCATGAATTTTCAGCATCGCGCGGCGCAACAGTTTCTCCACCGCGCTGACGGTGATGCCGAGACGGTCGGCGATCAGCTTTTGCGGGAGTTCCTCGACGCGGAACATGCGCAGCGCCGCGCGCATGCGATCGGGCATGCCGGCGATGGTAGCCTCCAGCCGCGCGAGCCGCTGACGGGCGATGATCGCGCGTTCGATATTGGGAAGCTCGTCGGCGGCGGGCTGCGCATCGAGCCATGCCGAATCGCGCGCGTTGCTCCGCGATGCGGCGATCCTGCGGTCGGTCGCGAGATTGGCGGCCATGCGGAACAGGTAGGCGCCGGCGTGATCCAGCGGAGTATCGGGCAAGCGTTCGAGCTTGAGCCACATTTCCTGCGCGACATCCTCGGCCTCCTCGCGACTGCCCAGGCGGGCGACGAGCAGCCGGATCAGCATCGGGCGCTGATCGAGGAATAAAGCCTTGAGATCGTCCGAAGTCACCCCCGGGGGTAAAGCGGCGATCCGTGCCGGCCGCAAGGGGGAGAGGAATCCCCTCTCCCGTCGGGAGAGGGTTGCGCAGACTTAGGTCTTGCCCTTGCAAGGCCTTAGTCGGAGCTGGGTGAGGGGATCACTCTATCGAGAGCTGGAAACCCTCACCCAGCTCCAACTAGAGCCTGCTAAGAAGCAGACCCAAGTCTGCACAACCCTCTCCCACAGGGAGAGGGAAGCGGGCGGATGCCGTCCCACCTAGGCAAAATTGCGTATACCCAATTGTGCCACGTGCGGGCAAAGCACGCCCATGAGCGCGAGTGCCCAGAAAATCCTGTTGCGCGGCAGCGCCTCGACCGTGGCGGGGTTCGCGATCCGTTTTGGCGCGCGGGCCTTGTTCCTGCTGATCGCCGGGCATCTTTACGGCGTCGAATCCTACGGCGCATACAGCATCGCGGTCGCGGTGGTGGAGCTGGCGGTCGCGATTGCCGGGCTGGGCAGCAAGCGCATGATCTTCAAACTGCTCGATGAGCGGCCCGAGGGGCGGCCCGCGCTGCATGTCGTTGCGGATTCGGTGCTGGCGGTCGCGGGGGTGGGGCTGTCGATCGCGGCGCTGATCCTATTGACCTTGCTGGTGCTGCCCGCGGGCATGGTGGCGGCCGAGACAAGGCTCGCGCTGATGCTGATCGCGCCGATGATCGCGGGGCAGGCGCTGCTCGATCTCACGCTTGCCGCGACGCGCTGGCATCAGGTGATGCGCTATGAGGTCGCGGGGCGGAGCATCGTCGAGCCTTATGCGGCGACGGCGGCGACCTTTGGCGCCTATCTGCTCGGCTGGACCAATGTCGGGCTGGCGCTGGGCTATTGGGCGGGGACGCTGGCGGCGCTGGGTTTTGCCGGTTTCGGCACGCTGCGGCTGTTCGCCGCGGACAGGGGTGCGGGCTATCGTCCCAGCGGCACCCGGCTGGCCGCGATGCTGCGAGCCGCGGCTTGGCCGACGCTTTCGGACGGGCTCAATGCGCTTTCCGGGCGGCTCGACGTCTTCATCGTCGGTTTCCTGCTCGGCCAGTCGCCCGCGGGCATCTACGCGATGGCGCGGCAGATACGGGTGCCGGTGCGGCAGGTGCGGCAGAGCTTCGACGGCATGCTGACCCCGCTGATCGCGCGGACGCTGGCCAGCGGCGGGCCGGTCGAGACCGGCAAGGCGGCGGCTTCGGTAGGCCGGTTCATCCTCGCGATCCAGCTCGGAATCCTGATCGCGCTGATCGCGCTCGGCAAGCCGTTGCTCGGCTCGCTGGGGGAGGGTTTCGCGGTCGGCTATTGGGCGATGATCATCCTGACGGTGGCCGAGGCGATCCAGGGCGCGTTTGGGGTCAGCGACCTGCTGTTCCTCTATCGCCGCCCGATGATCACGGTGAGCATCACCGCGGTCACCATCGTCATCAATTTCGTGGCGGCACTGCTGCTGGTCGGGCCGCTCGGGGTGATCGGCGCGGCTTCGGCGGTGCTGATCGCCAATCTGGCGGCGATCCTGTGGCGGCGGATCGCGTTGCAGCGGATGTTCGGGGTGCGATCGGGGCTTGGCTATAATGTCGGGCCGCTGCTTGCCGCCGCGGTGGCCGGGGCGGTTGCGATGCTGGTGGTGCAGGCGATGGGATCGGGTTTCGGGCTGGCGGGCAATGTGGCCGCCGCGGTGGCGGGGCTGGCGCTGTATGTGGCGCTGTTGCGCGGATGGATGGCGGCGTTTAGCGACCGGCTTTCGCTGGCGCATTTGCGGACTGCCTGAGATGATCGTTGCCGAACGGCCCGACGGGGTGCCGCCCGACGCCTCCTATGTCGCTTTGCCCGAGGATTTCGGGCGCCGCTTCACCGTCTCGGTCGACACCGAAGAGGATTTCGACTGGACCGCGCCTTTCCGTCGCGACGGATATGGCACGGCGTCGATCAAGGCGCTGCCGGGGTTTCAGGCGCGGATGGACGCGGCGGGGGTCAGGCCGCTGTATATCGTCGCCCATGCGCTGGCGGTGGATGCGATGGCCGCCGAAATCCTGCGGGGCATCAACGCGGACGGCAATTGCACGATCGGCACGCATCTCCACCCATGGACGACGCCGCCGTTCGATGAGGAACTGAACGTCCGCAACAGCTTCGGCGGCAATTTGCCCGAGACGCTGGAGCGCGCCAAGCTGACAGCGGTTACCCAGGCGATCGCGGCCTACCTCGGAGTCAAATCGACCGTATTCCGGGCGGGGCGCTATGGCGTCGGGCCGAATACGGTGCGGATTTTGGCGGAGCTTGGCTATGCGGTCGAAGTCTCCTCGCGGTCGCGGTTCGACTATGCCAAACAGGGCGGCCCCAGCTTTACGCGGGTGCGGCCCGGGCCGTTCCGGCTCGCGCATGGCATGCTCGAAATCCCGCTGAGCGGCACCTATCTCGGCCCCGCCTACCTTGGCGCGGAATGGCCGCGCCTCAACGCCAATCTGGTGAAACTGCGCGGGTTACGCCGTATCGGCCTGACGCCCGAGGGTACGTCCGCCGAGGACGCGGTCGAGGCGATCAAGCGGCTGATCGACGAGGATGTGCGGCTGTTCAGCCTGTCGTTCCACTCGCCGTCGCTGGAGCCGGGACACACGCCGTTCGTGCGCACCGCCGCCGATCTCGCCACTTTCGATCGCTGGTGGGACGTGGTGCTCGATTTCTTCGCCGCGCGCGGGATTTTGCCCGCGAGCATCGAGCAAATTCAGCCGGCCTGCCGCGCCAGCAACGAATCGTTGCCCGCCGCCGCCTGAGTGCGCAGCAGCGCCCCGGACCTTCCCGCCGCTTCGCCATAAAGCCGCGCGTAGCGATCGACCATGATCGCCTCGTCATGATCGGCAGCGACCTTGGCGCGATTGGCGTCGCCCAGCGAAGCGCGCAACGCGGGGTCCCGCGCCAGCGCGGTCAGCGCCGCGGAAAACCCGGCATCGTCACCCAGCCGGATCATCAGCGGCCAATTGGCGGCAGATACCATATGGCCGATGTCGCCCACCGCGGTGGAGACCACCGGCAGCCCGACCGACATGGCTTCGAGCAGGGCGATCGGCTGCTGCTCGCTGTCCGACGACATGGCGAAGATGTCGCAGCCGCGCAGATAATCCGCGGGCCGAGAAACGGCGCCGGCGAGATGCACGCGGCCGGCAACGCCGCAGGCTTCGGCCTCGGCCAGGATACGCGCGCGCTCGGGACCCTCGCCGAAGATCACCAGCCGCGCATTTTCGACCTGCATCGCCGCGAAGGCGCGGACGAGCCGCGGATGGTTCTTGACCGCGCGAAGCCCGCCGACCGCGGCGACGATCAGCTCGCCCGGGCGGCGATCCAAGCCAGGGATCGGCTTCGGCGTTTCGTTCGCATCGCCCATCGTTACGCCATTGGCGATCCGGGCGATGCGGCCGCGCGGCAGTCCCCAGGAGGCGCGGGCGATCGCCTCGAGCTTGCGCGACGGCACCACCAGCCGATGGACCGCGGGCAGGCCGGCCTTGCGATAGAGATTACGGCTGAGCTTCAGCCCGGCGGCTTCGTCGGCGTTGAAGCCGTCTTCGTGGTGGATGACCGGGCAACCGCCGAACATACGCTTGGCCACGACCGCGTCGAACGCGCCGCGATTATAGGTCAGCGCAAGATCGAACTGGCCCATGTAGCGCGACAGCGCCAGCAGCCGCGTGGGCGTGATCACGCCGCGCAGCGCGGGCTTGCGATCGGGGAATATCGCCTTGATGTTTGCATCGATCAGGTCGCGCGCCTGCTGCTTCTTCGGATTGGCGACCAGAACAATATGCTCCGCCGCATCGCCGAACGCGTTCATCAGCTGGGTGGTGCGCATTTCCTTGCCACCAACCTCGAAGGTCGCATGCGCGTGGAGGATACGAAGCGGCCGATCGCCGATGCGCGCTGCGTTGCGGACGACATCGTCGTAATCGTATTGCAGCAGCATATCCGGCATCGCCCCCCGACGATGGTGCCGATTGATCGGCAACATCCTTCGGGGGTACGACGACGCCGGACACCGGCACCCGCACTAGGGGAAACTACCTAGGGCTAGACCGTCACTTCGGTCAGCGTGGTGGGTTCGGGCCTGGCGAGCCCGTTCGCCTGATATTCGGCGATCAATTCCGCCTTGCGCGCGGCCAGTTGCTCGCCGAGCGCGTCCATGTCGAGACCGGCATGCCGTGCCTGTGCGAACAGGCCCTCCATGCGCTTTTCCTCTTCCTCGACATGGTGCTCGATCTGCTCGGACAGCACCTTCACCTTGGCGTCGTAATATTCGTCGTCCGGCCCGCCCGCCTCGATCTCGGCGATCAGCACCTTGGCGCCGTCATGCTCGACATAGGCTTCCTTGAGCAGATCCTCCTCCACCTTGCCCTCGCAGGCGGGGTAGAAGATTTCTTCCTCGATCTTGGCGTGGACGGTCAGCTCGAGGCAGATTTCGAGCGCGATCTTCTGCTTCTTGCCGTCGCCCTTGGCGCCTTCGAATTGCGCGAACAATTCCTCGACCTTGCGATGGTCCGCCTTGAGAAGTGCGACTGCGTCCTGCTTGGTGTCGGCCATGCGAATTCTCCCTGGGTTTCAGGGGCACAACCGCAACTCCGGCACCGCGTTCCACTTGCGAGTCGTTCGTAAGTGGCGAATTAACCTGGGTTACTTCTTGCGCTTCAGCCGCCGCGCATTGGATGTCGCCTGCTTGTGGATCGGCGCTAGGCCCGCCGCGCTCATGCCCGCCGCCCGCTCGATGAAGCGCAGCCCGTGCGCCTGTGTCCGCGAAGCCAGCGCGCTCGCCTCGGCGAGTGTCGGGGCGCGCCCGCGCAGCATCATCGTGCCGAGATTCTGCGCCTCGGCCATCCATGCGGATTGCATCGCCCACCAGTCGGTCGCCATCGCGCTGCCCGCCCTGGAAAAGGCCTCGACCTTCTCGGGCATCATCCGCGCCAGCTCGGCATGGTGCGCGCCGAACGGCGTGGTCGCCGCATCGCGCATCATGCCGCTGCGCTTGTCGATCACGTCGCCCGAAGCCGACAGCATCTCCAGCGTGCGCAATCCGGTGCGCGACATATCCGACGCGACCGTCGCCATCCGCAGCCAGGCGGTAAAGGGATCTATCAAGACTTGTCTCCTGGGTTCAGTCCGCCGGCGTGACCAGCACGCTCTGCGCGTTGAATGCGGCGAAACCATAAGCGGTGAGGAAAGAAATATCGGCGGCGTCGCGGCCGATGCCGATCTTGGCCATCGCGCCTTCCTTGGCCATGCCGGTGGCGTCGACCAGATGCCATTCGCCGCCGAGGAACACCTCCGCCACCGCATGGAAATCCTGCGGCTCGACGCCAAGCGCATAGACGCTCGCCATCCGCGCCGGGATGCCGCACGCCCGCACCAGCGTGATCAGCACATGCGCGTAATCGCGGCACACGCCCTCGCGGCGGACGAAGGTCTCCATCGCGGTGGTCTCGGAATTGCTGACCCCGGGGACATAAGCGAAGCTCTGCTCCACCCAGTCGCGGATCGCGATCACGCGCTGGCCGCCGTCCAGCCCCGCGAAATCAGTGTCGACGAAGCTCTGGAACAGGTCGGACTGGCAATAGCGCGAGCCCATCAGATACTGCACCGTCTCGCCCGGCAGCTGGTGCGGCGGCACCCGCGGCAGATCGAGGCAATCGGTGAGCAGCCGGTTGATCGTCACCGTCGATTGATAGTCGACTGTCAGCCGGCCCTGCGCGCGCACCCAGATGCGCTCGCCGATCCCGTCCTGCGCCGCCACGCGCGCGAAATGGTCGACCGGAGACAGGTCGATATGCGCGAAGTCGATGCTCTGCTCGGGGATGGCCGCGGCTTCGAGCTGGAGGAGAATGTCGGTCGGCTGCTCGAAGCTGTAGTCGAGGTGCACCTGAATATTGAGTTTCATGCCGCCGTTCCTAGCGCATAGCGGCGGCAATGCTCCAGATATCCCGCTTCGTGCCGCGCGGTGAGATCGACGACGCTGCGCCACAGCCAGGAAGGCGCCTCGATTCCAGCGCCGCGATGATCGAGCAGCGTCTTGCGCCAGCCGCGCCGCGTCGGCGCGTCCATCTGGCGGGCATGCGCGGTGCCGACGACATAGGCCAGATAGCGCGCAGCCCGCGTCGCTTCCCGGCGCGAAAACTGGTCGATTTCGAGCTTCAAATCCTGCGGCATCAGCTCGCGCAGCACCATCGGCTTGCCCAGCACATGCGTCGCCAGCATCCGCTCGCCGAGATTGGGCGACAGCGCCCGCGCGCCGGCGACGACGCGCTCGGCATGATCGGCCGGCATCTCCGCCTTGGGCGCGGAAGGCGCCACCGCGGCAACCGCTTCCTTCAAATCGATCAACGCATGGGCATCGGGCAGATGCTTCGATCCGCCCACGCTCACCAGCGCGGCGAAGCGCAAGGTGCCGAGCGAGCTGCACCCCTTCACCCAATAAGCCGCGTCGGCAAGCCGCACCCGATCGCCGACATCGCGATCGTTGAGCGACAGGATCGTCCGGCGCACTGCATCCTCGGCGAACAGCGCCTTCAGCGCCGCCCGCTCGGCGGCTTCCAGCTTCAGGAACTTGCTCCCCAGCGGAATCCGCGGCTCGACATCGTCCAGCCGCTCGCGGGCAAGGTGCTTCCACTTGCGCCCCAGCGCGCGGCGCCGCACCGTTCGCACGGCCTCGGGCTCGGGCGCGCCATTCTCGCCTTCGGGATCGGCCAGCGCCGCTTCATAGCCCTCGACCATTTCCTCGACCATCTGCGCGGTGGTCACGCCCGGCAGGTCCGATCCGCGCGCCGCGCTCGCCAGCGACACCGCCAGCCGGATCAGATCATGTGCCGGATTGCCGATCACGCTCTGGTCGAGATCGCGGATCAGCACGTCGACGCGTCCGTCGGTACCGGCAAGCGGACCAAGATTGCCGACATGGCAATCGCCGCAGATCCACACCGCCGGCCCCTGCGGCAGCGTCTTCGCCACCGCCGATTCGCCCAGCCATTCATAGAATTTCGCCGTATTGCCGCGGACATAGGCATGCGTCGAGCTCGCCATCTTGAGCGCGCGGGTGCGGTCGAGCATTGCCGCGCGGTCGAAATCGTCCGGTTTCTTCATCTGCCTTATCCCGCTCTGTCGGCGCGCTTAACGCGGATCACGCGGAATGGGTGCGTCAATTCGTTTCGCTAAGCGCCAGCAATGCGAAAGTGGCGAGCCAATGCGCCCCCATATAGCTGTCGTCGAGGTGCGGCAGGCTCGCCGAGATGTGGTGATCGGCGGCATCGAGCGCGCGGCAATAGGCGGGATGACCCGGCCCCAGCGCCTTGGCGAGCGCGCGCCAGCACCAGGCGCGGCTGAGGTTCAGCCCATCGAGATGCGCGATCTTGCCGTCGTTGCGGTCGGAGACGGTAGCGGGCGTGAACAAGGTTGTCGGCTCGCCCGTCGCGCAGCGCGGCAGGAAGCCATCGAACCATTGCGGAAAGTGCGCGGGGGGCAAAGTGCGGCTCATCAGCAGCGCCTCGCTGAGCGCCGGGGAGAGGAATTCGTCGCCGCCCGGCTCCCATGCCTGGCAGCCGCGGTCGTGGAGGTACCAGGCGTTGGCGCGCTCGCCGATCAGCCCGGCGAGCATCGGATCGCGTTCCATTGCCCATTCGCGCACCAGGGTCATCGCGAAGGCCGTGTTGAAATGGGTGCCGACGCGGATCGGATAGGTCAGCTTGGGCAGGAAATCGTGGAAACGCCGGGCGAAGGCGCGGGCCAGCGGCTCGATCGCCTGGCCCCAGGGCGCGTCGTGGCGGGCGAGTTCGCCGTGGAGCGCGAGCAGCCAGGCCCAGCCATAGGGCCGCGACGCCCCCGCGCTCATCGGGCGAGCAAGATAGGCGAGCTCGCCCGCGACCTTTTCGGGGACGAGCATGCGGTCGGCGCGGGCGCGGATCTCGGCGGCCTCGGGCAGGTCGGGAAACAGCCGCAGCAGCCGCATCACCTGCCACCAGCCATGCACGCAGCTGTGCCAGTCGAAGCTGCCGTGGAAGATCGGGTGGAAATGGATTGGCGGCTGGGCGTCCTCGGGACCGTTCTGGACGAGGTCCATCTTATATGGCCATTGCTGCTCGAGGTGGCCGAGCGTCAGGCGGGCAAAACGGCCCGCTATCTCAAAAGTGACTGCGGTCATCTGAACCCGAACCAATAGAGCAGGGCAATATTGAATACCAGCAACGGGATGGCGGTCCAAACCTGCGCCTTGATGACGGCGTTGCGGTCTTTCAGCTCGAGCAGCGCCGCGGGCACCAGATTGAAGTTGGCCGCCATCGGCGTCATCAGCGTGCCGCAAAAGCCCGCGAGCATGCCCACCGCCGCGATCACCGCCGGATCGCCGCCATAGCCGCGGATCAGCAACGGCACGCCGATCGCAGCCGCCATCACCGGGAAGGCGGCGAAGGCATTGCCCATCACCATCGTGAACAGCGCCATGCCAAGCCCATAGGCAATCACCGCGCCGATCACGCTGCCGTGCGGGATCGCCTGCCCGACCAGCAGTCCGACCTGATCGCCGACCCCGGCCAGCGCGAACACCGCGCCAAGGCTGGCGAGCATCTGTGGAAGCACGAGCGCCCAGCCGACGCCATCCATCAGCCGGCGCCCCTCCTGATAGGGCGTTTCCGGCTTGGGCTTGAGCCACGCATAGCAGACCGCCAGCGCGAGGATCACGCCGAAGGTGAGCGCGACGAGGGTAGTCTGCTTGGGATCGACCAGCGCTGGATATAGCTTGAACGCGAAGGTGCCGATCAGCGCGACCGCCGGGATGATCAGCGCGGGCAGGAACAGCCGGTCGCGGCGCCGCGCGGCCTCTGCCCGGCGTTCCTCGGGCGAGGTGGTCGCGGGCGTGCCGCGCCCGATCAGCCCGAAGCCGGCGATGGCGACCAGCACCAACACCAGCACGCCATTGCCGAGATTGCCGAGCCGGTCTCCGGCGAGGAAGCTGAGGGCAATCAGCGCATAGAAGGCCGCATTGCCGAAGCGCTTGGGGTGCCCGTCATCCAACGCGCTCAGCACCGCGAAGACAAGGAAGGTTAGCCCCGCGACGGCATAGAGGAAGCCAAGGCCGATCATACCTCTTCTCCCCTCCCTGGGAGGGAGGGGAGCAAGGAAGAAAAGTGCCCCATCACTTCCGCCGCCCCAGCTTGCGGTCGAGCAGCAGCAACCGCGCCCCATGAATCACGAACGCGGCAATCGCAGTCGGAATCGCCCACACCGAAAGCTGCAACGGCTCCAGCACGATCCCATACGTCTCCAGCGCGCTCTTCATCAGCAGGATCGATCCGATCGCGATGAAGATGTCCTCCCCGAAGAACAGCCCGACATTGTCCGTCGCCGCCGCCATCGCGGGGACGGTTTCGTCCTCGGCGTCGCGATCGGGCGCCTGCGCATCGGCGGCGGCATCGGCCATCGGCGCGACCAGGGGCCGCACGGTCTGCGCGTGCCCGGCGATCGAGGTCAGCCCCAGCGCCGAGGTGATCTGGCGGAACAGCAGATAGCCGATCAGCAGCCGCCCTACGGTGGCCCCGCGCAGCCGCCCGATCAGGTCGCGCGCGCGCTCCTGCAAGCCGTGGCGCTCGAGCAGGCCGATCACCGGCAGGACGATGTAGATGATGGTGATGTAGCGGTTGGTGTTGAAGGCCTTGCCGAACGCTTCGAGGATCTCGATCACGCCCTTGTGCGCCGCCAACCCCGTCGCCAGCGCCGCCGCCATCACCACCAGCAGCGGATTGAACCGCAGCAGGAAGCCCGCGACCAGCACGCCGATGCCGATGAGCACCCAAGGGGTCATTCGCCGTACCCGCCGCCGCCGGGGGTTTCGATCACGAACACATCGCCCGGCTGCATCTCCGCCGATGCGGTGGCGGATAAGGTCTCCACGCTCCCGTCAATGCGCTCGACCCGGTTGACCCCCAGCGCGCCAGCGTCGCCCCCAGCCAGCCCGAACGGCGGCACCCGGCGGCGGTTGGAGAGAATCCCTGCGGTCATCGCCTCGCGGAACCGGATGCGGCGGACGGCACCATCGCCGCCATGCCAGGCGCCGACGCCACCCGACCCACGCCGGATCGCGAATTGCTCGACCAGCACCGGGAAACGCGCCTCCAGCACTTCGGGGTCGGTCAGACGGCTGTTGGTCATATGGGTTTGAATCACCGCCGTGCCGTCGAACCCGTCGCCCGCGCCGCTGCCGCCCGCGATCGTCTCGTAATATTGGTGGCGGTCGTTGCCGAAGGTGAAGTTGTTCATCGTCCCCTGCGATCCCGCCAGTGCCCCCAGCGCCCCGAACAGGGCATCGGTGACGACCTGGCTGGTCTCGACATTGCCCGCAACCACCGCCGCGGGATAGCGTGGATTGAGCATCGAGCCTTCGGGCACGATGATCGTCACCGCGCGCAGGAAGCCGTCGTTGAGCGGCACCGGCTCGTCGATCAGCGTGCGCATGACATACAGGACCGCCGCGCGGACCACGGCGAGCGGTGCATTGAAATTGTCTGGCTGCTGGTCGCTGGTTCCGGTGAAATCGAAGGTCAGCCCGTCGCCGACCGTCACCGCGACCCGCACCACCGCGCCGCTGTCCATTTCATAGGCGAAACTGCCCGATCGGAGCCGCGGGATCAGGCGCCGAACCGCAGCTTCGGCATAATCCTGCACATGCGCCATATACACCTGCACGACTTCGACACCGTACTCACCCGAAGTCCGCCGCAATCCCTCCGCCCCGCGCGCGCAGGCGGCGATCTGCGCCGAGAGATCGGCGACGTTCATGTCGATGTTGCGGGCGGGGTAGGGGCCGGACCCGAGCAATTCCCGCACCGCATCCTCGCGCAGCCGCCCATCCTCGACCAGCAGGAAATTGTCGAAGATGATTCCTTCCTCCTCGATGCTCCGGCTCCCCGGCGGCATCGATCCCGGGCTGATCCCGCCAATATCCGAATGATGCCCCCGTGCCGCGACGAAGAACGCTGGCGCGTCGCTCTCCTCTCCAACAAAAACCGGCTGAATCACTGTAATATCAGGTAGATGCGTTCCACCGTTATAAGGCGCATTCAACGCGTAGACGTCCCCCCGCCGGATCCCCCGCCCGTCAACGTGATGCCCTCTGTGCGCAATGATCGTAACGATCGACTCGCCCATCGACCCAAGATGCACCGGAATGTGCGGCGCATTCGCGATCAGATTGCCGCCCGCGTCGAACACCGCGCACGAGAAATCGAGCCGCTCGCGAATGTTCACCGACGAAGCGCTGTGCCGTAGCGCCGCACCCATCTCCTCCGCGATCGCCATGAACAGGCCGGAGAAAATCTCCAGCCGAACCGGATCGAGCGCGGTGCCGAGCGCCGCCGTCGTTCGCGGCACGGCGCGGGTCAGGATCATGCAGCCCTCGCCATCGATCGTCGCGCGCCAGCCCGGCTCGATGGCCGTGGTGGCGACGGGATCGATGATGAGCGCTGGGCCCGCGACCACCGCGCCCTCCGCTAGCCCCGCGCGTTCGTGAACCGGGGTGACGTGGTGCTCGCCGGCCATGAAGGTCTGCACGGTCGCGACGGGTGCGGCGCTGATCCGCGGCGGAGCGGGGAGCGCGGCGGCGGCCTCACTCTCCGCGATGGCTTCGGCGCGGAGCATGTCGACGATCAGCGCGCCCGTGGCGGCATAGCCGAAGCGCTGGCGATAGGCGGCGGTGAAGGTCTCCCGCATTGCCTGCGGGGCAGCGAGCGGGACTTCGATGCTGCTGTCGCTGCCCTGGGTGCGCAGGTGCGCGGTCAGTTCGATGCGGGTGGCGTCGCCCAGCGCCTTGCCGGCTTCGTCTTCGAGCGCGCTGGCGACGGTTTCGACCCTCGCGTTCTCCAGCGCCAGTTCCACCGTCCGTTCGCGCACCTCGCGGCGCGCGGCGATGCCGATGCCGTAGGCGGAGAGCACGCCCGCCAGCGGATGGATCATCACCGTCTCGATCCCCAGCGCGTCGGCGACCAGGCAGGCATGTTGCCCGCCCGCGCCGCCGAAGCTGGCGAGGGCGAAGCGCGTCACATCCTGCCCGCGCGCGATCGACACCGATTTGATCGCGTTGGCCATATTGGCGACGGCGATGGCGACCAGGCCCTCGGCGGTGGCTTCGGGCGAAAGACCGGCTTGCGCCGCCACTTCCGCCAGTCGCGCCATCGCCGCTTCGCGGTCGAGCGCCGCATCGCCCTCCGGCCCGAACACGGAAGGGAAGAAGGCGGGCTGCACCTTGCCGAGCGCGACATTGCAATCGGTGACCGTCAGCGGCCCGCCGCGCCGGTAGCAGGCCGGGCCGGGCACTGCGCCCGCCGATGCGGGACCGACCAGCAGCCGCCCGCCATCGAACCGGCACACCGATCCGCCGCCCGCTGCCACGGTGTGGATCCGCAGCATCGGCGCGCGGATGCGGGCGCCGGCGACGATCGTCTCGTTGTCGCGCTCATATTGCCCGGCGTAGAGCGAAACGTCGGTCGAGGTTCCGCCCATGTCGAAACCGATCACGCGGTCGAACCCCGCGCGCCGCGCGGTTTCCGCCATGCCGACGATGCCACCCGCCGGGCCGGAGAGGATCGCATCCTTGCCCCGGAAGCCGCGCCCGGGCGCAAGGCCGCCGTTGGACTGCATGAAGAGCGGCGATTGGCCTTCGAGCGCCGTCTCCAGCCCCTCGACATAGCGGCGCAGCACCGGCGAGAGATAGGCATCGACCACGCTGGTATCGCCGCGCCCGACCAGCTTGATCAGCGCGCCGACCTCGTGGCTGACCGAGATCTGGGTAAAGCCGATCCCGCGCGCGAGGCCCGCCAGCGCGGTTTCATGCGCGGTATGCCGGTAGCCGTGGAGCAGCACGATCGCGACCGCGCGCAGGCCCTTGTCGTAGGCCGCCTGAAACGCCGCCCGAGCCGCTTCCACGTCCAGCGGCAGCAGCACCTCGCCCTCGAACGTCACGCGCTCGTCGATCTCGATGACCTCGGCATAGAGCGGCGCCGCCCGCACGATCCGCCGCGCGAAGATATCCGGCCGGTCCTGCGTGCCGATCGCCAGCGCATCGCCGAAGCCGCGGGTGATCGCGAGCAGCACCGGCTCGCCCTTGCGTTCGAGCAGGGCATTGGTAGCGATGGTGGTGCCGATGCGGATATCGGCGGGTGGCAACGGCCCCTCGGGCACGCCGGTCAGCATCCGAATCGCCGCGACCGCTGCATCGTCATAGCGCTCTGGGTCTTCGGACAGCAGTTTTGCCGTCACCATCTCGCCGGCGGGCGTCCGCGCGACGACATCGGTGAAGGTCCCGCCGCGATCCACCCAGAAATGCCAGCGCCCCATGTCCGCAGCGTTGCGGGATCATAGGGCGTCAGGTCAAGCTTCAGTGCTGCCCGAGCGCGGCGATCAGCACCTTCATATTGTCGATATAGGTGCCGGTGGAGATGCCGATCACCGGCTTGTCGGTGATATAGGGTGAGGTATCGGTGATGTCGCCGACGCGGGTCTGGCCATAGTCGCCGGGCACCGCAGTGGGCGAACCGTCGCCGCTATAGGGGTTGCTCGTCGCGTTGAGCTGGGTCGGCCACCAGCCCTGCTTGTTGAGCGAGCGGGTCAGCGCCGCGGGGGTGCGCTCGCCCTCGGCGGTGTTCAAATCCGAGGATTCGAACGATTCGATCAGGAAATAGCGCGGGATCGGCTTGGCCATGCCGGGGCGCAGCGGCGAATCCTTGGCGATCACGGCACCGGGGGTCGCGCGAAGCCGCTCATATTCCTTGCGCAGCGCGGGCACGTTGATCGCGCGCCACGCGCTATAGTGGGTGATCGTGTGCTCGGGGCTGTAATCGACATAATATTCGCCGTTGACGACGTTCGAGCCACGGCGGTGGACATAGAGCGGCCTGTTGGTGCCGATCTCGATGAAGGTCGGATAGGCGCGGCCGTTCTTGACCTGATCGTCGGGCAATTTGACCGATTCCAGCCAGTCGAGCGCCTCGGGAACGCGCGACAGGAACTTGGCATCGCCGGTCAGGCGGTAGAATTCGAAGAGCTGGCGGATGTTGGAAGCGGTGGTGTGCGTAACCAGCGACGTCGGCTCATAGGTGCGCGCGCCGATCGGCTTGAGATCGGTGGTGTATTGCAGCCCCCATCCGGCCTGCGGCGCGGCTTGCTGGGTCACCAGATAGACGTTCATCGCGCGGATGATCGCGTCATAGACCTTCTGGTCGGCGCCCAGCGCCTGATAGCAATAGATCAGGAACTTGATGTTCTCACCCGCGACATCGTCGTTGAAGGTGATGAAGCTGGTGTAGTCGGGCTTGCCGTGGTGGGCGAACTCGCTCTTGAGCGGGAAACGCTGCGGCCAGCCGCCGATCGGATATTGGCTGTCGAGCACGAAATTGAGCGATTTCTTGAGCGCGGGCAGATATTTGGGATCGTGCCGCTCGACGTAGAGCCGCAGCAGGAACTGCATCGCATCCGAGGTGCCGGCATCGTCGAAGGTGGCATTGCCCCAATAATGCTGGAATTCCTCCAGCCGCCAAGCGTTTTTGCCGATCGTGTCGTACCAGCGCTTCGTGGACGCCTCGCCGCCGAAATCGCCGAAATAATGCCAGCCGCCGTTATCGAGCTGGATCGCGATCAGCGCGTCGGCGGCTTTCTCCGCCGCGGTCAGATAATATTCGTCGCCGGTGGCATGATAGGCGTCGAGGAAGAGGTGCCCCATCGTCGGCGTACCCGGCGGCTGGACCCAGATCATCGAAGGATAGGCCTCCATCTCGCCCCAGCGGCGCGACATATCGGCGCTGTAGGACCAGACGTAGCCGCCGTTGGTAGCGGCATGCTCGACCATGAAGCGAGTCGCGCGCTTCATCGTGTCGAGGATTTGAGCGCGATTCTGGGCTTGAGCAGGAGCGGACAAGGTCGCAAGCGCGAGGGCCGCCAATATCCAACGCAACAATTTCGCCATGCCGCAACCTCTCCGGTGTATTCGTTATGACACCGGTAGCATGACGTTGGAGGCCGCCGCAACCGTCATCCCGGCGAAGGCCGGGATCTCGTGAGAAGGAAGGGTGCCGTCGCCTGAGATCCCGGCCTTCGCCGGGATGACGTTAAGCCCGCGGCGGATCGGTCGGCAATATCACCGTGACGCGCAGCCCGCCGATCGGCGAATGGCTGGCTTCGATACGGCCGTGATGCGCCTCGACGATCGCGCGGGCGGTGGCGAGGCCGAGACCCGACGCCGCCGCCGAATCTTCGGGCCGGTCCGAGCTACGGTAAAAGGGCTCGAACAGGCGCTGGGCGAGCATCACGTCGATCCCCGGCGCGCTGTCGTCGATGATCAGCCGCCAGGCATCGCGAGAGCTTTCGAGACCGAGGACGATGCGGCCGCCGCGCGGAGTGTACCTGAGGCTGTTATCGATCAGCGCGCCGAACAATTGCTCGATGCGGTTGCCGTCCCACTTCACCAGGATGGTGTATTGCGGGAGCGTGCTGGTCTCCAGCGCGACGCCGCTCGCCTTGGCGCGCTTCGAATGATCGTGGATCGCGTTATGGATCAATGCGCGAGGATCGACCTGCGAGAAATTAACCGGCAGGCGGCCGAGATCGGCAAGCGCGACCGCGCTGAGGTCCTCGGCCATCTGGCTGAGGCGGCGCTGGTCCTCCTCCAGCCCGCTCGCCAGTTCGGCGTCGATTGGCAGCTGCGATGCGGCGAGCGTATCGAGATGCTTGGCGAAGCTCTCGGTCGGGCGCATGAGCTCGTCCGCAATCGAAACCAGCCAGGTGCGGCGCGCGGTCTCGAGCCGGCTGAACTGGCTGGCGACGCGGCGCAGGTTACGCATCGTCGCGACGACCTCGGCCGGGCCTTCCTCCTCGAAATGGATCTCATGGTCGCCGTGGACGACTTCGCGGCTGAGCCGGTACAGCTCGACCTGCGGCTTCGACCAGCGACGCGCAAAGGCATAGGCCATCACCAGCAGCAGCACGAACAGCGCGGCGATGATCACGCCGATGCCGAGATATTGGCTTGCGAGATAGCGGCGGTCGTCGTCGTTGAGCGTGGGCTCGCGGACGATGCGCGCGAGCGCGACGGTCTGGCCGTTCATCTTCACGGGGCGCTCGGCGCGCGGCGCTTCATTGGTAACGGGGCCGCCGATCGGGCTGCCATCGGGCCTGACCAATTGGACGCGCCCGCCGAGCCGCTGCGGATCGCGCAGGTCGAGCTCGGGGATCAGCCGGTCGAGCGGCTTGCCGGCAGCGGCGTCGACCGAGGCGGCGGCGGCGAACGCATCGAGCCGTTCCTGATCGCGCTGGGCGAGCTGGAGCTGCTGACCGATGTGCATGTTCCATACGAGCAGCCCGCCCGGAACCGCCGCCGCGAGCAGCGCCTGGCCGGCGAGAGGCAGAAACATTCCGGGGAAAAGCCGCACCTAAACTCCTCTGCCCGAAGGCTTACTTACATGGCTGTTAGCCTTGCAGCGTGCGCCGCACAATCGCGCTTCATGTGCCCACATCGAAACTGTCCAGAATCTTCGCACCGGCCATGAAAACCGCCGCCGGGCAGAGCAGGAACAGCATCCATCCGCCCACGCCGGGAAAGCGATCGAGATAGTGGATGCCGCGCTCCACCGCGCCGGTGCCGAGGCCATAGATCACGAGGAAGGCCTCGAACTTGCTCTTGATGGTGAAGAGGCGGGCGATGCTGTTGATCATATACGGGATTAAGCAAGCGCCGGGCCAATCGCGGAAAACCGCGGTTTCGGGTTTAACGCTTATGGTTACCTGTCAATTAACGCGACACCCAGTTCGCTGAGCAGCGCGGCGTGGGCGGATTCGATACGGGCGATCAGCGCGGGGTCGGCGATTGCGTCCTGCGGAATATCCTCGGGCCAATGCGCTTCGATGACTGCGGCAATCCCGTCGAGCTTGGCCTCGTCGACCAGGAAGCGCGGATCAACGGTGGCGGGATCGGCGACTACCCGCAGGCGCAGGCAGGCGGGGCCGCCGCCGTTGGCCATCGACTGGCGGACATCGACTACCTCCAGCCGGCGGATCGGGCCGTTGCCGGCGACATGCGCCTGCAGCCAGTTCCACACGCTTGGCGTATCGCGGGCTTCGCTGGGGAGGATCAGCGCCATTTCGCCCGCGGGGAGCGTCACCAGTTGGGCGTTGAAGAGGTACGAGGCGATGGCGTCGGCCAGCGGCACTTCGGCGTCGGGGACTTCGACGATCTCGACTTCGGGCAGCGCGGCGCGGAGCCGGGCGTAGAAACGCGCCTTGTCGGCGAAGGCGTGCTCATGCGCGAACAGCACCTTGCCGTTGGCGACGGCGACCACGTCGTTGTGGAAGGCGCCCGCGGCGATCGCGGCTTCGGATTGCTGGACGAGGATTGTGCGATCGGGGTCGAGCAAGTGGCGGCGGACGATGGCGGCGCTGGCGTCGGGATGCTGGCGCGCGGGGAAGGGGCCGCCCGAAATGCCGTAGACGAACACTTCGACGCCGGGCGCATCGTGCGCGGTGCAGAGGCGCATGTGGTTGGCCGCGCCCTCGTCGCCGAACGGTGCGGGCACCGGGCCGTGCACCGCGAAGGCCGGGTGCGCGAAGGCGAGGCGGAGCTGCGCCAGCGTCTCGGACCATTCGTGGCTACGATGGGGCATGGTCACCAGATTGGCGACGGTCAGGTGGCAGCGGCCATCGGCGGTGTCGGGCGCGGGCGACACCGTGGCGGCGTTGGCGGCCCACATCGCCGAGGCACTGAGCGATTGCGCCTGCAAATGCGGCGCGGCGCTGGCGAATTCGGTGGCCAGGCTGTCCAACCAACGGCGGTCGGGGCGGGCATGGGGGAGCAGGATGCCCTGGGTCAGCCCAAGCGCCAGATTGGCGCGCATCTTGGCGATCCCCTCCAGCGCGGCGCGGCGGGGGTGGGAAACTTCGCCCCGGTTCCGGGTGGCGGCTAGGTTGCCGTGGCTGAGGCCGGCATAATTGTGGCTGGGGCCGATGATGCCGTCGAAGTTGATCTCAACGGCCGACATGCATTACCTCGTCACCCACATCGACGCCGAGGATCTTCGCGCAGCCCGCATCGAGCGTGATACCCTCGCCATTGGCCGCGACGGAGCCAAACGCGCAGCGGAAGTCCGCGAGCCGCCCGGTCGAAACCAGCGCCGAATCGCCGCCGTCGCCGATCCCCACGATCGTCGCTTTCTTCGCTTCGCGGACCGCTTTCACCTGATCGGTGCGCGCAGTCATGGTCGGGCCGCCGTCGAAAATGTCGATATAGTCCTCGAACGCGAAACCCTCGTTCTCGAGCATCCTCATCGCCGCGCGTCCGCTGGGGTGGGGCAGACCGATTACCGCGCGGGCGCTCTCGGGCAGCATCGCGACATAGACCGGGTGGCGCGGCATCAGATCGGCGATGAACTGATAGCCGTTGGCGGCATTGAAGGCGTCCGCCTCCTGAAAGTTCATCCCGAAGAAGCGCCCGGCAATGCCGTCCCAGAAGGGCGATCCGCCGCCTTCGTCGATCACGCCGCGCAACTCCGCCAGGATCCGATCCGCAAAGCGCGCGCGGTGGCGGGCGATGAACAGGTAGCGGCTGCGCGCGAGCAGCATGCCGAGCCCGCCGGCGCGCTCCCCGGGATGGAGGAACAGCCCGCCGACTTCGCTGCTCCCTTTCAGGTCGCTGACCATGGTCAGCGTTTCGAGGTGGAAGGTGCGATCGAGGACTTCGCTGCGCGTCGTCTCGGTACTGCGCGCGTAGCTGTAGAATGGAACGCGCTCACCAACCGAGGTGAAGACCTGGCAGGTGCCTCGCACCTCGCCGGTCTCGGTGTTTTCGAGCATCAGGACGAACAATTCCTCCTGATGCGCGTCCCCCTCGCGCGCAAAGGCCGCGCGGCTGCGCTCGAGCTTGGCGCGGAGCACCTTCTTCTCGGGCTGGAGATTGGTAAAGCCGCCGCCGGTGAGCTTGGCCATTTCGTAGAGGTGCTGGAGATCGCTGTCGCGGGCGGCGCGGATTATGAACATTTTATAGGCCCCGTTCGGCTAAGCGCAGGATGGTGAGCGCGGAAAGGGCCGCGCGTTCGGGCAGGCTTTCGGGGATGAGGAATTCCTCGATGGAGTGGATCGCCCCGCCGCGCGCGCCCATCGTATCGACCACGGGCACCCCGCACGCGGCGATATTGTTGCCGTCGCAGACGCCGCCGGTGGCTTTCCAGGCGATGGGAAGGCCTAGATCCGCCCCGGCTTGCTTCACCAGCGCGAACAGTTTCTCCGCGCCGGGATCGAGCGGCTTTGGCGGGCGATTGAAACTGCCGTGCAGCTCGATGCGAACCTCGTGCTTGACCGAGACGATGGCGATCGCCTGATCGATCGCGATCCGGGCCCTGGCGATGGAAGCTGCGTCCTTCGGGCGGAAATTGACGCGCAGGATGGCGAGATCGGGGACGACATTGTTCGGGCCGCCGCCTTCGATCCGCGCCGGATTGACAGCCAGGCCGGGGGCGCGGGCCTCCGCCAGGCGCAGCGCGAGATCGGCGGCGGCGACAAGCGCATTGCGGCCTTCCTCGGGGTTGCGGCCGGCATGGGCGCTCTTGCCGTGGACGACGAGCGAGAAATTGCCGGTGCCGCCGCGTGCGCCGGCCAGCGTTCCGTCGGGGAGGGCGGGTTCGTAGGTCAGCGCCGCGCGTTTGCCCCGTGCCGCACCGGCGATCAGCGCTGCGGAGGAGAAGGAGCCGGTTTCCTCGTCCGAATTGATCAGGACTTCGTAGCCGATGGTTGGCGCGGTAGCCTCGACCGCCTCCAGCGCCGCGAGCATCAGCGCGAGACCGCCCTTCATGTCGGCGGCGCCCGGCGCATTCCAGCTGCCATCATCGAGCCAGCGGCCCGCCTGAAACGGGTGATCGGCGGGATAGACGGTGTCCATGTGGCCGGTGAGCAGCACTTGCACCGGCGCGTCGGGGCGGACCGCGAGATGGAGATGCTTGCCGTGATCGAGCGACTGGACCTTGCCCTCGGCGGTGACGCTCTCGACCGGTGCGGGTTCGATCAGCGCTAAATGGCCGGGCAGCCCCGAGAACGAATCGGCCAGCAGCCCGGCCACATCGGCCAGCCCCTTCAGGTTCCGCGTGCCGCTGTTGATCGCCACCCAGGCTTCGGTTCGCGCCATGGTCGGCGCCGCCGATGCGCGCTCCACGGCCTCCGTCTCTATGGAACTAAGGCTCATTGCGGGGTCCTAGCGCGGCCCCGGTCAGAAATCCACGACGAGCGCCGCCTTGCTGGTGGTGTCGGTCGTGCGGCGGCCCGCGGGGGGCATGCTCTCATATTGCAGCGTGTACGAAAGTTGCGCCGAAAGCGGTCCAATCAGCCGCGCCAGCAGCGCCGATTTGCTGGTCACCGTGCTGTTGGCGCTCTGCAGATAGGCCGACGCGTTCTGGCGGAGCGTGATGCCCGGGGTCATCTTCCAGTCGAAATCCATCGATCCGCGCGCCGCGACATTGCTCTCGATATTGGCATCGGTGAAGCGCGTATGGCGAAAAGCCGGCCCCAGCTCGAGATCGAGCCGCAGCCCGGGCTTCTTGAGCGCGCTGTATCCCGCGCCCGTTGACAGCGAATAGCGTTCGTAGAAGCCGAGGAGCCGGTCGCTCTCGAACTGCGCCGCGCCATACATATAGGCGCGCTCGTCGAACTTCCAGTTGGGCTCATAAGCGGCGAGATAGCGTTCGCGCGTCACCACGCCGAGGCTCTTCTGAAAATCGGCCTGGGCGCGGATCTTGTGGCGCCATTCGATCGCTTCGCGGCGCAATTCGAGCGAGGCGGTCAGCCCGACATTGTTGCTGTTGCCGGTGGTGACATAAGCGCCCAGCTCGGCGCGGCCCTTCACCAGATCGAGGAAATCGGCTTCGCGGACCTTTCGCTCGGCGGCGCGGCGGCGGTCGCTGCGCCAGTCGGCGGCGATTTTGGTGATGGTCTCGGCGCTCTCCGGCGCGGCGGTCTTGGCATATTTGACGATGGTCGCGACCTCGCCCTCGTTGCCCGATGCCATGGCGGCATCGAGCATCGCCTTCAGCGGTGCGGGAATGGCGGTCGGGTCGTCATTCGCATTGGCGAGCAACAGCGGAAGGGCAAGTAGGAGCACGCGCATGGCGAGCCTGATAGCGGTGTCACTGGGGCGGGAAAAGGGCAGCGCTAAAAAGTGAGGTCGGCCAATGGCTTGGCGAATGCGGCGAGGACCTGCTGGTAGAGCGTGCGCTTGAACGGGACGATCAGTTCGGGGAGATCGGCGGCGTCGGACCAGCGCCATGCCCGGAATTCGGGCTCGGCGGTGGCGATGTTCACGTCGCTGTCCTCGCCGAGAAACCGGAAGAGGAACCAGCGCTGGCGCTGCCCGCGCCATTTGCCCTTCCAGATTTTGCCGACCATGTCCTCGGGCAGGTCGTATCGCAGCTCGTCCGGCGCTTCGGCGATCAATTCGACCAAGTCGGCGTTGATGCCGGTCTCTTCCCAGAGTTCACGCACCGCGGCGTCGAAGGGCGCTTCGCCCTTGTCGATCCCGCCCTGTGGCATCTGCCAGGCCTCTAGGACATTATCGAGACGCTGGCCGACGAATACCTTGCCGCCGCGATTGACGAGCATCACGCCGGCGCAGGGACGATAGGGCAGACTGTTCAGGTCGGTCATGGCCAAATATCCGTATCCCGGCGGAAGCCGGGATCTCTCGGTCACGCGTTAATCGCGTCGAACAGATCGCGCCACTCGGTATTGGCCGTTTCGATCAATTCGTGCTCGTGCCCAAAACAGAGGCGTATTTATCGCGCTCTCTCTGCTCCGGCCTCCGCCGGGATGACGTGTAAGGAGCCGGCCGGCGTATAAGGTAGCTACACGACTCGGAGTCCCCATGGCCAAGGCCAACAAGCGCAAGCAAATCCAGCAGCAGAAGCAGGCCGCCACCCTGCTCGATGACGGGTTTCGCCGAACGATCGCCGAGCGGCTGATCGATGGCGCCGAGCCCGAGGCGCTGGCCGGGGAAATGGCGGAAGCGCACGGCGTGCCACTGGTGACGGTGCAGGCCGAGATATTGCGTGCGCTCAAGAGCCCGTATCTCCACGCGGCCGAGCGGCTGATCAACCGCGTCGGCAAATGGGAATGGGTGATGCAGAACGCCGCACGCCTTGCCGCCAACGATCCGCATGGGCTCGAAATCCCGGTGCTGGAAAATCCCGATCCGGCCGCCTTCTATCGCGATCATTACCGTGCGCACCGGCCGGCGGTGATCCGCGGGCTGATCGACAAATGGCCCGCGCGGAAAAAATGGTCGCTCGACTATTTCGCGCGGACCCTCGGCGACCAGCCGGTTCGGGTGCAGTGGGACCGGGAATCCGACGCGTCCTATGAGAGCAATGCCGACGCGCACGGCACGTTTCAGCCCTTCCCGGAACTTGCCCGGCGGCTCGCATCGCCCGAGCCGAACAACGATTTTTACGTCACCGCCAACAACAGCGACCACAACCGCGCGGTGTTCGCGCCGCTCTATGCCGATGTCGGCGACATGCCCGGCATCCTGCGGCCTGGCGGGGCGAAGAACGGGTTTATCTGGATCGGCCCCAAGGGCACGGTGACGCCGTGGCACCATGATCTGACCAACAACCTCCTGCTCCAAGTGGTGGGCCGCAAGCGCGTGCGGATGGTGGCGAGCCACGATACGCCGCTGATGCGGAACGCGCGGCATTGCTTCAGCAGTTGGAAGTCGGAGGATCTGCTCCCCGGCCCGGCCTATGGCGACAAGCCCGCGGTGCTCGAATGCGAGATCGGGCCGGGCGACGCGGTGTTCCTGCCGATCGGCTGGTGGCACCATGTCGATGGGCTCGACCAGCATATCGGCATGAGCTTCACCGAGTTTGCCTGGGATAATGATTTCTACTCGAGCTACCACCATTACGGCGAGTTTTGAGGTGGCGACGACCGCCTCCTATCTTCCCTCTCCCGTCGGGAGAGGGTTGCGAAGACTTAGTGGAGCGAAGCGGAGCTTAGTCGTAGCTGGGTGAGGGGATCACCCTATCGAGAGCGGGAAACCCTCACCCAGCTACGACTAAGGCGTGCTAAGGAGCAGACCCAAGTCTGCGCAACCCTCTCCCAAAGGGAGAGGGGAGAGAGTTATAGATGCCTCCCCATCCCATCCACATCGTCCACCACCCGGATTACGTCGCGCCGGCGCCGGCGCGCAGCCAATATCAGTGGAACAAGAACGGGCTGGTTCGCGATGCGTTGCTCGCGCGGGGCGACCGCTTCAACTGGCATACGCCCGATCCGATGCCGCGCCGCTGGATCGAAGCGGCGCACTATCCCGATTATGTCGCCGAAGTGCTGGAGGCGCGGGTACCGCGCGTGAAGGAGCGGCGGATCGGTTTTCCGGTAACGCCGCAGGTGGCGGTGCGTGCGCAGGTCGTGCCGGGCGGGACGTATCTTGCCGCGCTATTGGCGCTGGAGCATGGCTATGCCGCCAACACCGCGGGCGGCAGCCACCATGCGCTGAGCGACTCCGGCGCGGGCTTTTGCGTGTTCAACGATCTCGCCATCGCCGCGGTGCGGCTGGTGGAGGAGAGGATTGCGGGGCGCGTGCTGATCGTCGACTGCGACGTGCATCAGGGCGACGGCACCGCCTCGTTGACCGCCGGGCGGACCGATATCGCTACCTACTCGATCCACGCCGAGAAGAATTTTCCGGTGCGCAAGGCGGTATCGACCCTCGATGTGCCGCTTCCCGACGGGACGGGCGATGCGGCGTATCTGGAAGCACTCGCCGCGACGCTGCCGCCGCTGGTGGCGGCATTCGAGCCCGATCTCGTCCTTTACCAGGCCGGAGTCGATCCGTTCCATGACGATCGGCTCGGACGGCTAGCGCTGAGCTATGACGGGCTGATCGCGCGCGACACCTGGATCGGGCAGACTTTCGCGCGGCTCGGTCTGCCCGTCGCCAGCGCATTGGGCGGTGGGTATGGCCTCGACGCGATGGAGGTGGTGGAGCGCCATGTCGCCTCGATCGCGGCACTGGGACAGGCGATGGCAAAGCAACCGTTGCAACCGTGACGGGATTTTCTACTTTGGGACTAGCGCATGTGGGGCGTAGAGCGCGTCAACGAATAGATAAAACGAACCGCAGGATCGAATGCCCATGGCAACCGCCGCCCACCAGGTCACGCCCGAAGAAGCGTCGGCCAATCCCTCGCCCGAGGCTGTCGTCGTCCGCTTTGCCGGGGACTCCGGCGACGGCATGCAGCTTACCGGGGGGCAGTTCACGCTCTCCACCGCGCTGGCGGGCAACGACCTCGCCACTTTCCCCGATTTCCCCGCCGAGATCCGCGCGCCGCAGGGAACGCTGTTTGGCGTCTCTGCCTTCCAGATCAACTTCGGCTCGACGTCGATCGAGACCGCGGGCGACCAGCCCGATGTGCTCGTGGCGATGAACCCGGCGGCGCTCAAGACCAATGTCGAGGCGCTCAAGCCCGGCGGGCTGATCATCGCCGACGAAGGCGAGTTCGGGCAGCGCAATCTCGACAAGGCGAAATATGCCGCCAATCCGCTCGAGGACGGGTCGCTGGGCAAATGGCAGTTGCTCAAGCTCGATATCTCGGCGCTGACCGTGGAAGCCGTGAAGCCGTTCGGGCTGGGCAACAAGGAGGCGCTGCGCTGCAAGAATATGTGGACGCTGGGGCTGGCGCTGTGGATGTTCGACCGCGACCGCGCGCCGCTGATCCAGTGGCTCAAGGACAAGTTCGCCAAGAAGCCCGAACTGGCCGAGGCCAATATCGCCGCGCTGAACGCTGGCCATGCCTATGGCGAGACCGCCGAGCTGGGCGCGATGGGGATTTCGCAGCGCACCGTCTCAGCTGCGCCGGTCGAGCCGGGGCTGTACCGTACCGTTACCGGGGCGGACGCCATCTCGCTCGGGCTGGTCGCAGGGGCGCAGCTGGCCAACCTGCCGATGTTCTTCGGCGGCTATCCGATCACGCCGGCGTCGGCGATCCTGCACGCGCTGTCGCGCTACAAGGAATATGGCGTCACGACCTTCCAGGCCGAGGATGAGATCGCCGCGATCGCCTCCGCGCTGGGGGCGGCTTATGCCGGTTCGCTGGGCGTGACCTCGTCGTCGGGCCCGGGCATCGCGCTCAAGGGCGAGGCGATGGGGCTGGCGATCATGACCGAGCTGCCTTTGGTCATCATCAATTCGCAGCGCGGCGGCCCTTCCACAGGTCTTCCCACGAAAACTGAACAGTCCGATCTCTATCAGGCGGTCTATGGCCGCAACGGCGATGCGCCGATGCCGGTGGTCGCGTCGCGCTCGGCGGCGGATTGCTTCGACGTCGCGATCGAGGCGGTGCGGATCGCCACGCAATATATGACCCCGGTGATGATTCTGACCGACGGCTATATCGCCAATGCCGCAGAGCCGTGGAAGGTGCCCGACATGAGCAGCTACGCGCCGTTCCCGGTGACGCATCACACCGAATTGCCGGCCGAGGGCGAGAAGTTCCTGCCCTATTCCCGCGACGCGAAGCTCAAGCGCCCCTGGGTAAAGCCCGGCACGCCGGGGCTGCTCCACCGCATCGGCGGGATCGAGAAGGCGGTCGACACCGGCAATCTGGATTATTCGCCGAAGAACCACCAGGCGATGACCGATATCCGCCGCGACAAGGTGCTCGGCATCGATATTCCCGACCAGATCGTCGAGGAAGGCGCGGGGCAGGAGGGCGGCAAGCTGGTCGTCGTCGGCTGGGGATCGACCTATGGCCCGATCGCCACCGCGGTCCGCCGCGCGCGGGCGAGGTGCGTGGACGTCAGCCATGTTCACATCCGCCATATCTGGCCACTGCCGAAGAATTTGGGTTCGTTGCTCGCCAGTTACGAGCATATTCTCGTTCCCGAGATGAACACCGGCCAGCTCAAGACGCTGCTTCGCGACCAGTTTCTGGTCAATGCCGTGCCGCTCAACAAGGTGTCGGGCCAGCCCTTCACCATCGCCGAGATCGAAGGCGCGATCAGCCGCCATCTGGGCAACGATCGCCCGGAAGAGCTCGGCCCCGACAATACGCAATTGCCCAGCCCGGAGGCTGTGAACCCATGAACGAACTCACCACCATCCGCCCCAGCACGCCCAAGGATTGGGAAACCGATCAGGAAGTCCGCTGGTGCCCCGGCTGCGGCGACTATGCGATCCTCAAGGCGGTGCAGCGCACCATGCCGGAGATCGGCGGGACGCCCGAGAACACCGTGTTCGTCAGCGGCATCGGCTGCTCGTCGCGCTTTCCCTATTACATGGAGACGTACGGCTTCCACACGATCCACGGCCGCGCGCCGGCGGTGGCGACGGGGGTCAAGCTTGCCAATCCCGAGCTCGATGTGTGGATCATCACCGGGGACGGCGATGCGCTGTCGATCGGCGGCAACCACACGATGCATCTGCTGCGGCGGAATCTGAACTGCCAATTCCTGCTATTCAACAATGAGATCTACGGCCTCACCAAGGGGCAATATTCGCCGACCTCGCGCGAGGGCACGCGCTCGCCTTCGACGCCGTTCGGATCGGTCGATCACCCGGCCAAACCTTGCGCCTTCGCGCTCGGTTCGGGCGCGCGCTTCGTCGCGCGGGCGATCGATGTGAACAAGAACCTTCCGTCGGTGCTCAAGGCCGCGCATGCGCATCAGGGCGCGGCGTTCATCGAGATCTTCCAGAACTGCATCGTCTATAACGACGACGTGTTCGAGCCGTTCACCGCAAAGCCCAATGCCGTCGCCAACCAGCTGTGGTGCGAAGAGGGCAAGCCCTTGCTGTTCGCGGGCGGGACCAAGGGCCTCGGGCTCGATCTGGCCAACCTCACGCTCAAGGTCGTCGACGTAATCGATGGCGATGTCTCGGGCGTGATCGTCCACAATGTGAAGAACCGCGCGGTGGCGCATATGCTGGTCGAGATGCCGTTCGGGCCGTTCCCGATGGCGCTGGGCGTGCTCTACGACGATCCCGCGCCGACCTTCGAAAGCGCCGTGATCGCGCAGAACAAGGCCGTGAGCGAAGGCAAGAAGCCCGACCTGCAGGCGCTGGTCGCCAAGGGCCAGACCTGGATGGTCGACAAGCAGCCGCGGGCGGAGTGACGGCCGGTGACCTACGTCGTCACCGATGCCTGCATCCGCTGCAAATATATGGACTGCGTCGAGATTTGCCCGGTGGATTGCTTCCATGAGGGCGAGACGATGCTCGTCATCAATCCCGACGAGTGCATCGATTGCAATGCCTGCGTGCCCGAATGCCCGGCCGAAGCGATCCTATCCGACACGGACCCCGCCAGCGCACCCTGGATCGCGCTGAACGCGACCTATGCCGGGCAATGGCCCAACGTGACGTTCAACCGCGGCCAGACCCCTGCCGATGCCGACGCGCACAAGGGCGAAGCGGACAAGTTCGCCAAATATTTCTCGCCTGAACCCGGCGCGGGCGATTGAGCGCGCAGGGCTGGCCCGACCTTAACAAATGAACTTGCCCCTGCCGCGCGAAGGTGCATGAAGGCGCCGATGAACGCGCCGAGGGGGAACGAGGGCCGCGATATTGCGGAGGGGCGCGCCGGCGGGATGCCGGTGGGCTGGCTCTGGCTGTTTGCGCCCGCCTTTCGCAACGCGCTCGACAAGATGGATCGCGGGATCGACGCGGGTAGCCTGGAGGCGAGCCTCCCCGATGGCACGCGGCGGATGCTGGGCGCGCGCGCACCGGGACCCGCGGCGGTGGTCGATCTGCGGAGCTGGCGGGCCCTGGTGCGGCTGGCGACGCGCGGCTCCGCCGGCTGGTATGAGGCATGGGCGAAGGGCGAATGGGGCAGCCCCGATCCGGTGCAATTGTTCGCGCTGTTCGTGCGCAACCGCAATGGGCTTGCACGCGGGGCGCGGGCGAGCGGGCTTTCGCTGCTCGCCAAACGGTTTACGCACTGGCTGCGGCGCAACCATCGCAGCGGATCGAAGCGGAACATCGAGTACCATTACGATCTCGGGAATGACTTCTACACCGCCTGGCTCGACCCCGGCATGAGCTATTCGAGCGCGATTTTCGCCGATCCTGTCCAATCGCTGGAGCAGGCGCAGGAGGCGAAGCTCGAGGCGATGCTGGCGCGGACCGATACCAAGGCAGGCGATACGATCCTCGAGATCGGCTGCGGCTGGGGTCCCTTTGCCGAGGTTGCCGCACGGGCCGGGCGCAAGGTGCATGGGATCACGCTGTCGAAGGCGCAGAAGGCCTTTGCCGAGGCGCGGATCGCGGCGGCGGGGCTGGCGGGGGTGGACTTCGCGCTGACCGATTACCGCGATGTTACCGGCACCTATGACGCGGTGGTGAGCATCGAGATGGTCGAGGCCGTCGGGCGGGAATATTGGCCGCACTATCTGGGCGCGATCACCGATGCGCTGAAGCCCGGCGGGCGCGCGGCGATCCAGTACATCAGCTTCGACGATGCGATGTTCGAGGAATATGCGGGCAACGTCGACTTCATCCAGACCTATGTCTTCCCCGGCGGGCTGCTGATCTCGGACAGCCGCTTCCGGGCGATCGCCGAAGGGCAGGGGCTGCAATGGCGCGATCATGCCAGCTTCGGGCTGAGCTACGCAGAGACGCTGAAGCAATGGCGCGAGAATTTCGATGCGGCGGTGGCGGCGGACCGGTTGCCTACGCAATTCGACCGCAAGTTCATCGACTTGTGGCGTTATTATCTGATGTACTGCGAGGGCGGGTTCCGCGGCGGCGGGCTCGATGTCGCGCAGGTGACGCTGGTGAAGGAATTGGGATGAAGCTCTGGATCTTCGCCGGCGCACTGGCGCTGATGGCGGGCAATGCGCAGGCGCAGGCGATACCGGCGGGGGTTCCGGTCAAAGCCGACGATACCGCCGGGCTGCGCAAGGTCGGCGCGGAAATCCTGTTCTGGAGCCAGGCGCAGCGCGACGCCAACTTCCCGCATATGGAGCGGCTGTTCCCCGGCCATCTCGTCAAGGCGGGGAAGAAAGTGCGTCCGCTGCCCAAAGGCCTGCCGCTGCCGATCGGCGAGGGCGAGATCGAAGCATTCCTCGATGCGCAGAATGTCGGCGGGCTGATCGTCCTCCAGGACGGCAAGGTGCGGCTGGAGCGCTATGCGCGCGGCTATGGGCCGGAAGGGCGCTGGACCAGTTTCTCGGTCGCCAAGTCGTTCACCTCGACCCTCGTCGGGGCGGCGATCCGCGACGGATATATCAAGTCGGTCGACGAGCCGGTGACCAAATACATCCCCGAACTGGCCGGGAGCGGCTATGACGGGGTGAGCATCGCGCAATTGCTGACGATGACCTCGGGCGTGCGCTGGAACGAGGATTATACCGACGCCAAGTCCGACGTGGCGCGGATGTTTCTGGAGCCGGTGCCCGCAGGCGAGGATCCCACCGTCCATTATATGAAGAACCTGCCGCGCGAGAGCGCGCCGGGGACCAAGTGGGTGTACAAGACCGGCGAGACCAATCTCATCGGCGTGCTGGTGATGCGCGCGACTCACCGGCCGCTGGCGACCTATCTCAGCGAGAAGGTGTGGCAGCGGTACGGCATGGAGCAGGATGCCTTCTGGATGGTCGATCCCTCCCAGCATGAGGTCAGCGGCTGCTGCCTGTCGGTGAGTCTCCGCGATTATGCGCGGATGGGGCAGTTCGCGCTGGAGGGCGGGCACGGCGTTGTGCCGGCCAATTGGTTCGCCGAATCGACGCGCGCGCATGCCGATATCGGGGTGCCGGGATATGGCTACGGCTATCAATGGTGGACCTATCCCGAGGGGCGGTTCGGCGCGCAGGGAATTTTCGGGCAGTCGATCCGGATCGATCCGAAGACGCGCACGGTGATCGTGATCTCCGCCGCCGCGCCCAAGGCGACCGACCGGGATTACAGCGTGGCGCGGACGGCGTTTCTCAATCGCTTGTTCTTCGTCGCGAGCGGGTGTCACACATCTCCGGCCGACAGCACCGACGAAACCGTCATCATCTCGTGCAAGCCGGAAACACGGCGAAAGCGGCGTTAGTCCACCCGCTCGAAGTGCCCCGGCTCGAAACCCGCGGCGGCCAGCGCGACGATGCGATCGGCCACCACTTCGGGCGGCTTGACGCTCAGCGCGTCCTCGCCGGGGAAAGCGCGGGCGCGCATATCGGTGCGGGTGGCGCCGGGATCAAGCAGAGCGACGCGGATGTTGCCGAGGTTGCGGGTTTCCTCGCCGTAGCTCAGCAACAGATTCTCGAACGCGGCCTTCGACGCGCCGTACATGCCCCAATAGGCGCGCGGATCGCGGCCGACGCTGGAGGTCAGGCCGATCACCTGGCCCGCCGCCGACTTGCGGAGCATCGGGTGGAAGGCCTGGAGCAGGGCGGCCTGCGCGCTGACGTTGAGCGTCAGCAGCTTGGCGAAATCCTTGGAGTCGATCGCGGGGACCGCGCTGAGGCTGCCGAGCGTCGCGGCGTTCAGCACCATCAGGTCGAGCGCGGGCCAGCGGCCCTCGATCGCGGCGGCGAGGCGGGCGACGCTTTCGTTCTCAGTCAGGTCGAGCGGGGCGATGGTGGCGTTGCCGCCCTCGGCGAAGATCGCTTCCTCGACTTCCTCGAGGCCCTTGGCGGTGCGCGCGGTGAGGATCACATGCGCGCCAGCGGCGCCAAGCGCGCGCGCGGTCGCCGCGCCGATGCCGCGGCTGGCGCCGGTGACGAGCGCGATTTTGTCGGCGAGGGGCCGGAGATTGGAGGTGTCGGTCATGGTTGCTCCGGGAAGGCGGTCAGCCGACCCGTTCCTCCAGCAACACGAACTGGTCAACCGTTGTCGACTCGTCCTGATCGGTAAGCGAGGTCGGATAGTCGCCCGTGAAGCAGGCGTCGCAGTGGCCGGGGCTGTTATCGGCGCGGCGCGGCTCGCCCATCGCCTTGTAGAGACCGTCGATGCTGACGAAGGCGAGGCTGTCGGCCTGGATATATTCGGTCATGCCGATGATGTCGTGCTGTGCTGCGAGCAGCTTCGAGCGCTCGGGCGTGTCGACGCCGTAGAAGCAGCTGTGCCGCGTCGGCGGGCTGGCGATGCGGAAATGGACCTCCTTGGCGCCCGCCTCGCGCATCATCTCGACGATCTTCAGGCTGGTGGTGCCGCGCACGATCGAATCGTCGATCAGCACGATGCGCTTGCCGGCGATCAGCTCGCGATTGGCATTGTGCTTGAGCTTGACGCCCAGCCGGCGGACTTCGGCGCCGGGCTGGATGAAAGTGCGGCCGACATAGTGCGAGCGGATGATGCCGAGCTCGAACGGGATGCCCGATTGCTGAGCATAGCCGATCGCGGCGGGAACGCCCGAATCGGGGACGGGGACGACGATATCGGCCTCGACCGGCGCTTCGATCGCCAATTGCGCGCCGATCGCCTTGCGCACCGAATAGACCGAGCGGCCGTCGACGATCGAATCGGGACGCGAGAAATAGACATGCTCGAAGATGCAGGGCCGCGCCGGCTGCGGCGCGAACGGCCGGTGCGACTGGATCTCGCCATTCTTGACGATCACCAGCTCGCCCGGATCGATCGAGCGGACGAACTCGGCATCGACCACGTCGAGCGCTACGGTTTCGGAGGCGAACACGATCGAATCGCCGAGCTTGCCCATTACCAATGGCCGGATGCCGAGCGGATCGCGGCAGGCGATCATGCCCTCGGTGGTCATGCAGATCAGCGAATAGGCGCCCTCGACCTTCTTGAGTGCATCGATGAACCGGTCGATCAGCGAGCGATAGCTGGAGGTGGCGACAAGGTGGATAATGACTTCGGTGTCCGAGGTCGACTGGAAGATCGCGCCGCGGCGGACGAGATCGCGGCGCAGGCGCACCGCGTTCGAGATATTGCCGTTATGGGCGATGGCGAAACCGCCGCTCTGAAGCTCGGCATAGAGCGGCTGGACGTTGCGGAGCGAGGTGTCGCCCGCCGTCGCGTAGCGGACGTGACCGCAGGCGGTGTTGCCGACCAGCGGCCGGATGATGTCGTCGCGGTCGAAATTGCCGGCGACCTTGCCCATTGCGCGGTGATTGTGGAACAAATGGCCGTCGAAGCTGGTGATACCGGCGGCTTCCTGGCCGCGGTGCTGCAGCGCGTGCAGCCCCAGTGCGACCATCGCGGCAGCGCCGTCGGCGCCGGATACGCCGAAGATTCCACACTCCTCGCGGAGCTTGTCGTCGTCGTACGGATTGGTGGTAATCATCGTACCCCTGCGGGTTCGGTTACAGTTGCCGCGCTATAGTGGCTTGATCCGGGTTTGTCGCCCGTTCGTCACAAAATTCTTGTTCGCCTGTAAGGCTGAGGGCGCGTAAAGGAAAAAGCGTGAACGACGACCGCGAAACCGGGCTGACGCTCGATCCAAAATATGACGCCAATGGCCTGGTGACCGCAGTCGCGACCGAGGGCGATTCGGTGCTGATGGTGGCGCATATGAACGCTGAGGCGCTGGCGGCGACGCTGGCTACGGGCGAGGCGACCTTCTGGTCGCGCAGCCGCGGGCGGCTGTGGAAGAAGGGCGAGACTTCGGGGCATGTCTTGAAGGTGCGCGAAGTACGGGTGGATTGCGATCAGGACGCGGTGTGGCTGATCGTCGAGGCGGCTGGGCCGGCGTGCCATACCGGCGAGGCGAGTTGCTTCTATCGTCGCGTCGAAGACGGCGCGCTGGTGCGGGTATGAGGGCGCTGCTGCTGCTCGCGCTGGCGCTGGCCGGTTGCTCCACCAAGCCGCTTGAGAATGCCGCCGCGCCGCAGGACCTGGAAAGTGCGGCGATCGAACGCGGGATGGTGCGCGATCCCAGGAATACCGAGATCGCCGGGCTGTATGCCCGCGACACCGACCGCGTCTGCATCGTGCCGGAGGGGCAGGGCTACAAGATCGGGGCATTCGTCGATTACGGCGACAGGATCACCTGCAGCGCATCGGGCACCGTCAGCCGCGTCGGCGAGAAATTGCGGATCGAGCTGGGCAGCGGCGAGGGCGATGCCCGATGCGGGTTCGACGCGCGCTTCGATGGCGACAAGATCTATTTCCCCGGCAATGTCGCCGATGCCTGCGCCAAGCTTTGCGCCAAGCGCGCTTCCTATGCGGGGCTGGAAGTGGGCCGGATGAGCGAGTCCGAGGCCGAAGCGCGGGCGATGCGCGACCCTTCGGGCAAGCAATTGTGCGGCGGGTGAACTTTGCGATCGTTGCGCACATCGCTCATCGCACGCCGGGAGATTGCTTGACGTTAACGTAAACGGGAGTTAGGAGGCCTTATGTCTGCTGCAGCCTTTCCCGTCGAGGCGCTGGCGCCGATCGAGCCGCGCCCGGATCGCGACCATTTCTCGATCTCCGACCTGTGCGCGGAGTTCCAGGTCACCGCCCGCGCATTGCGCTTTTACGAGGACGAAGGGCTGATCGGCCCCGAACGGCGCGGCACCCAGCGCATCTATTCGCACCGCGACCGCGCCCGGCTCGCCTGGATCCTGCGCGGCAAGCGCGTCGGCTTCTCGCTGGGCGAGATCAAGGAAATGATCGACCTGTACGACGTGGGCGACGATCGTCGCGTTCAGCGCCAGGTGACGCTCGAGCGCTGCCTCGACCGCATCCGGCTGCTCGAAAGCCAGAAGCACGACATCGACGCGCACATCGCCGAGCTCCAGCAATTCGTGGGCCTGCTCAAAAGCCCCGACTCCGAACACTGAGGATCCCGCAATGCCGAAATATACGCCGCCCGTCCGCGAGACGCGCTTCATCCTCGATCGCGTGATCGGGCTCGACCGCTACGCCAACCTCCCGGGCTTCGCCAATGCGACGCCCGACGTGGTGACCGCAGTGCTAGAAGAGGGCGGGCGTTTCGTTTCCGAAGTGCTGTTCCCGCTCAACTATAGTGGCGACCAGCAGGGCTGCACCCGCCATGAGGACGGCAGCGTAACCACGCCCGACGGCTTCAAGGCGGCGTACGACCAGTTCGTCGAGAGCGGCTGGGGCACGCTGAGCGCGCCGGAGGAATTCGGCGGACAGGCGATGCCGCACGTCATCGCCACCGCGTTCCAGGAGTTCATGGTCTCGTCGAACATGGCGTTCGCGATGTATCCGGGCCTGACTCATGGCGCGATCGCGTCGCTGCTGGTGAAGGGAAGCCCCGAGCAGCAGGCCAAGTACGTCCCCAAGATGGTGTCGGGCGAATGGGGCGGCACCATGAACCTGACCGAGCCGCAGTGCGGCACCGACCTCGGCCTGATCCGCACCCGCGCCGAGCCACAGGCGGAAGGTTCGTACAGCATCACCGGCACCAAGATCTTCATCTCGTCGGGCGAGCACGACCTGACCAGCAACATCATCCACCTGGTGCTGGCCAAGACCCCGGGCGCGCCGGAGAGCAGCAAGGGCATCTCGCTGTTCGTGGTGCCCAAGATGCTGGTCAATGACGATGGATCGCTGGGCGCGCGCAACGCAGTCACGTGCGGCTCGATCGAGCACAAGATGGGCATCCACGCCAATTCGACCTGCGTGATGAACTACGACGGCGCCACCGGATGGCTGGTAGGCGAGGAGATGAAGGGCTTGGCTGCGATGTTCATCATGATGAACGCGGCGCGGCTGGGGGTTGGCTTGCAGGGCCTCGCGGTGGGCGAGACCGCGCTCCAGAACGCGGTGCAGTACGCCGAGGACCGCCGCCAGGGCCGCGCGCTGACCGGCGCCGCCGAGCCGAACGAGAAGGCCGACACATTGTTCGTCCATCCCGACGTCCGCCGGATGCTGATGGAAGCCAAGGCGCAGACCGAGGGGTTGCGCGCGCTTTGCCTGTGGGCGGCGCTGCAAGTCGATCTCGAGCATGCCGCCGAGGATGAGGCCGAGCGCGAGTTGGCCGCCGATTTGGTCGGGCTGCTGACCCCGGTGATCAAGGGTGTGGGGACCGACATCGGCTATAACGTCGCGACCAATGCCCAGCAGGTGTACGGCGGGCATGGCTATATCGCCGAATGGGGGATGGAGCAGTACGTTCGCGATGCGCGCATCTCGATGATCTACGAAGGCACCAACGGTGTGCAGGCGATGGACCTGGTCGGCCGCAAGCTGGCGATGAACGGCGGCCGCGCGGTGCAGGCCTTGTTCCGCGTCTGCAGCGAGGAAATTGCGGCGGCGAAGGGCGACGACAAGCTCAAGGACTTCGCCGAGGCGCTGGAGAAGGCGCAGGGGCAGTTGCAGGCGGCGACGATGTGGCTGGCGACCAACGGCTTCAAGAACCCCAACCATGTCGGCGCGGGCGCCTATCCCTACATGCAACTGACCGGCGTGGTCGCGATCGGGCTGATGTGGCTGCGGATGGCCAAGGCCGCCGTCGACGCGCTGGCCGAAGGCGCCGAGGATGCCAAGTTCTACGAGGCCAAATTGGTGACCGCGCGCTTCTATGCCGAGCGGATCATGCCCGACGCGGGCGCGCTGCGGCGCAAGATCGAGGCGGGCGGGGATGCGATCATGGCGCTCGATCCGGAGATGTTCCGCGCGGCTTGACACCGGCACGCCGTCTCCGCCTATATATGGCGCATGGGGAATGCGATCTCCCCACGAGGCGGCATGCCGAAGCATCGCGTCCCTTGGTTTTGAGGACGCACCATGCCTGCAATAAATGCGATTTCCGCCGACAGACTGGTCAAGCGGATCGGCACGACCGACGGCCCGGTGATCGTCGATGTCCGCGCCGCTGGGGACTTCGCGGCTGACCCCCGGCTGATACCCGGGGCGATCCGCCGGGATCATGCCACCGTCGCCGATTGGGCGGGGGCGTTCGCAGGCCGAAGCGTCGTCGTCGTCTGCCAGCAAGGGCATAAGCTGAGCGAGGGTGTGGCGGCCTGGCTGCGGCAGGCCGGTGCCGATGCCGAATTGCTCGAGGGCGGCGCCCTGGGCTGGTCGGCCGCCGGATATCCGATGGTGCCCGAAGCGGCGCTTCCGCCGCGCGACGCGCAAGGCCGCACGGTCTGGGTGACACGTGCGCGGCCGAAGGTGGACCGCATCGCCTGTCCGTGGCTGATCCGGCGCTTCGTCGATCCGAATGCGGTGTTCCTGTTCGTCACGCCTTCCGAAGTGGCGGGTGTGGCCGAACGGTTCGCCGCCACGCCGTTCGATGTGGAGGGCGTCCGCTGGAGCCATGCGGGCGACAAATGCACGTTCGACGCGATGGTGGATGCGTTCGGGCTTGGTGCGCATCCGGCGCTTCGGCATCTGGCGACGATCGTGCGCGGCGCGGACACGGCGCGGCCCGATCTCGTCCCGGAAGCGGCGGGCTTGCTGGCGGTGTCGCTGGGCCTGTCGCGCCTCTATGCCGACGACCTCGAACAACTCGGCGCCGGGATGCTGGTGTATGACGCGCTGTATCGCTGGTGCCGCGACGCACGCGGGGAAAAGCACGACTGGACGGCGCACCAGGCGCGCGGAGCAGGCGCATGACCGAGATATTTGCTACCGGCGCGCCGCGGCTCAGCCTCGCCGCCTTGTTCCTCAAGTTCCTGCGGTTCGGTGCGCTCGCATTCGGCGGGCCTGTCGCCCAGATCGCGATGCTGCGTCACGCCCTCGTCGAGCAGGAGCGCTGGATCGATTCGGCGCGGTTCAACCGGCTGCTGGCGGTCCTGCAGGTGCTGCCCGGGCCGGAGGCGCATGAGCTTTGCGTGCATTTGGGCATGATCGCGCGCGGGAGGATCGGCGGGCTGCTGGCCGGGCTCGGCTTCATGCTGCCGGGACTCGTGCTGATGCTGGCGGCGGGATGGATCTACGTGTCGTGGATCGCGGGCGATCCCGGCCTGTCGGGGGCGCTGCTCGGCGTTCAGGTGGTGGTGCTGGCGGTCATCCTGCGCGCCGTAGTGCGGATCGGGCAGCATATCGTCGAGAATTGGCTGTTGGGCGTCATCGCCGTGGCGAGTCTGATCGCCACGCTGGCGGGTGTGCCCTTCTGGATTCCGCTCGCGGCCGGTGGGCTGGCCTATGCGCTGGCAAAGCGGCGCGGGATCGCACTTCTCGTCGTCGGGGTTGCCGTCGCCGTCGCCGTGGCTGCGCATCTGACCGGAGCGCCCGATCCGCGCACGCTGGAAGCCGCGGCCGCCCCGGTGACGTTAGCGGCGATGTTCATAGCGGGATTAAAGGGCGGGCTGCTGACCTTTGGCGGCGCCTACACGGCCATCCCCTATGTCCGCGCCGATACGGTAGGGCGCGGCTGGATCGGCGACGCCACCTTCCTCGATGGAATTGCGCTGGCGGGCGTATTGCCCGCGCCGCTGGTGATCTTCGCGACCTTCGTCGGCTATGTCGCGGGCGGCTTCGGCGGCGCGCTGGCGATCACGGCGGGCATGTTTCTGCCTGCCTTCGCCTTTTCGCTGATCCTGTTCGAGCGGCTGGAGGCGCTGGTCGAGAATCCGGCGTTGCACCGGCTTCTGGCGGGGATCGCGGCGGCGGTATTCGGGATCATTGCCGCCACCTTCGTCCAACTGGGATATGCGACCGGCGCCCGGATCACCAGTCCGTTGCTGGCTACGGCGCTGTTCGGCATCGCGCTTGTCGTTGTCTGGCGGATAAAGGGCGCTTGGGTCACGCCGGCGATCGTTGCGGCTGGCGGGGTGGTGGGCCTGATCGTCGCGGTCTAGCGCGCGGTTCACAATCGGGCTCGCTAGTTACGCGCAGGTGCCGGCGTCGCCTTGGGTGTCGGCGTCGCCTTCGGCGCAGGGAGCGTGAAGGTCACCGCGGGCGCCCGGTTGCTTACCGGTGCCGTAACCGGCTCCTTTCGCCGCACTCCGGGCAGTCCCGCCGGGCCGACCGCCTTGCCGTCCGCGCCGACCGGGGCCGCTTCGACCGGGGGCCTGGCCAGCGGCTGGGCGCGCATGCATTGGACGGGGCTGGGGCGGCGGTATTGATCGCAGTTCCAGAGCGCCTTGGCGAAGCTCTGGGTCTCGTCGCGCAGATAGCTGAACGACATCGTCGCTACCTGCTCCGAATTGAGCGGCAGGGTGGGCGCGGTCTTGCGGCCGTCAGCCCAGGCCATGAACTTGCAACGGGTGCGATCGCCGCAGGTGCGGATCGCGAGGCTGGCGAAATTGTCCGGGCTCATGCCCTTGGGGAGAGTGACGAGGAAGCTGTTGCCGTCGGCGGGTATGGCGGGGGGGACGTCGCTGGCCTTGATCGAGGCGGGATCGACCGCGGCGAGCGGGTCCGTGGAAGTGGCGAGCGGATCCAGCAGCGGCGCGTTGGGATCGCCGTGGTGAAAGGCGGAGACGCGCGACATCAGCGGCACGTTGGGCTCGGCCCCGGCATAGCCGCGGGTGAAGGCGGGGGGCGTGCCCCACCAGCCGGCCCAGCGGAAGAAGAGATGGGTATGAACCGCGGTGATCTTTTCGAGGCTGGCGCTCCAATAGGGGACCACCCAATCGGTGTGATAATGCGTGGCATGCCCGACTGGGGCGTAGACCGCGCCGTTCAGCGCCTGACGGGCGATTTCGCGCGCGCGCTGCCAGCTGTCGCCGCCGACCGGCCAGCGCAGCATCGCGCCGTCGCAGGTGAAGCTGAACTGGCAGCCGGTGGTGCGCTCCGATCCCTGGAAGACGACACCGCAGATCGTCTTGGGGAAAGCGGGGTGCTTCATCCGGTTGATGACGACCTGGGCGACGGCACGCTCGCCGATCGAATCGCCGCCGCCGGCCTCATAGATTTCGGCCGCGGCGAGGCAATCGACCGCGCGGGCCTGGCTTTCGGGCGAGCCGAACAGCCGGAACGGGCGGGCGGCGGGATTGGGGAGGGTGGAGAAGGGGATCTGGCCGTTGATCGCCTTGGCGTCGGTCGCCGCTACTTCCTGGAAGGTGACCGGCTCGACCGGGGGAAGCTCGGTCTTGGGGACGATCCGCTTCGAGATGATGACGTGGGGCACCTTGTGGACGACGATGCGCGGGCTGGTGGCGACGATCAGCGCGGGGACGAGCACGGCGAGGATGCCGATCGCGGCGAGGATCAGCCGGACCGGCAGCGGGGTGCCGTTACCGAACGCGCGGAGCCTGTCGAATGGAGTCGCCATAAAGCGCGCTGATCCTCAGCCCTGGACGCGGGTGCGCGGGGACGGAAAAGCGGCGGGCAGGATGGACGTCACGCGATGCTCCATGAGCGGGTGTCGCCGCCCATAACGCACAAGTACGTCAGTGGGAACCATTACGGGAGCGATATGCTCCCGCCGATGCTTATTCCGGCCAGAAGCCGGTGGCTTCGCACATATCCCAGTGATCGGCCGACTGGAGCCGGCAGGCGGCGCTGCCGGCGCCGGTGCACTGGCGGATCACGCGCTGGTAATGCTTGTAACAGCTTTCGGGCGGGCCGGCCGGGACGGCTACGGATTGCGCAGCCGCCGGTACTAGCTTTGCCTCCGCAGGCGCGGCAATGGCGATGGTGCGCGCTTCGGCGCGGCTGGTTTCGATGCGCGGCGTCCCCCCGCCGAACGCGAGTGGCCAACCAAGAAACACCGCCAGCATCACACTGACGCAAATCATAGCGTTACGCACGAGAGTTCCCCCCGGAAAGCTCGACTATCCCCGACTCGGTTGTTGTACCGTTAATTCGGGGTTCACGCGAGTCTTTCAGCTCTCGGGAAGGAAGTCCGGAACGCTCAAATAACGCTCACCTGTATCATAATTGAACCCCAAGACCCTTGACCCGGGGGCAAGATCGGGAAGCTTCTGGGCGATCGCCGCCAGAGTCGCGCCAGACGAGATGCCGACCAGCATGCCTTCTTCGCGGGCCGAGCGGCGCGCCATTTCCTTGGCGGCGCCGGCATCGACCTTGATCACGCCGTCGATCGCATCGGTATGCAGGTTCCGCGGCACGAAGCCGGCACCGATACCCTGGATCGGGTGGGGACCGGGCTGGCCGCCGGAGATCACCGGCGATAGTTCGGGCTCGACCGCGTAGACTTTCAGATTGGGCCAGGATTTTTTCAGCACTTCGGCGACGCCGGTGATGTGGCCGCCGGTGCCGACTCCGGTGATGATGACGTCGATCGGCGAATCGGCAAAGTCGTTTAGGATTTCCTGCGCGGTGGTGCGGCCATGGACCGCGATGTTGGCGGGGTTTTCGAACTGCTGGGGCATCCAGGCGTCGAGGGTGGAGGCGACGATCTCCATGCCGCGCTCGATCGCGCCCTTCATGCCCTTTTCGCGCGGGGTCAGATCGAAGGTCGCGCCGTATGCGAGCATCAGGCGGCGGCGCTCGAGCGACATGCTCTCGGGCATCACCAGGATGAGCTTGTAGCCCTTGACCGCCGCGACCATCGCCAAGCCGACGCCGGTGTTGCCGCTGGTCGGCTCGACGATGGTGCCGCCAGGCTTGAGGCTACCGTCCGCCTCCGCCGCTTCGATCATCGCCAGCGCGATGCGGTCCTTGATCGATCCGCCGGGGTTGGTCCGCTCGGACTTGATCCACACGTCGGCGTGGGGGAACAGCTTTGCCACGCGGATATGCGGGGTGTTGCCGATGGTCTCGAGGATCGTATTCGCCTTCATGGGACGGCCTCCAATTTTTGTTCGTCGGGGGGATCGAACGTTTTCGCGTTTTTGATGCTGGGGAAGAGATAGGTCCAGAGGATCGTCACGACAATCGCCCCGCCGCCGCCGACCAGCACCGCCCCCACCGGCCCGAGCATCGAGGCGAGGAAGCCGGACTCGGCTTCGCCCAGCTCGTTGGATGCGGAGATGGTCAGTTGCGAGACGGCGCCGACGCGGCCACGCATCTCGTCGGGCGTGTAGAGCTGGATAAGCGACGAACGGATATAGACCGAGAACATATCGGCGGCGCCGGCGATGGCGAGCGCGACGACGGCGATCTGGAAGGCGAATCCCGGCACGAGCAGGTGCGCGACGCCGAAGACGATCGTCGCGGTGCCATAGATCAGCACCGAGCCGAGCATCTTGGGCCCGACATTGGTCTTGAGCGGGCGGACCGAGAAGAAGAACGCCACCAGCGATGCGCCGACCGCGGGTGCCGCGGCGAGCAGGCTGAGGCCCTGCGGCCCGACCTTGAAGATGTCGTGCGCATAGATCGGCAGCAGCGCATTGGTGCCGGCGAGGAACACCGCGAACAGATCGAGGGTGATCGTGCCGAGCACGAGCTTGTTATGCCAGACATAGGCCATGCCGTTGACGATCTGGCGCAACGGATGCGCGCTGGACCGCGGCGGCTGCGCGACCCTGCCGATCAGCGTCAGGCTGACGAGCGCCAGGCCGAACAGGCCGGTCGCGAGCCAATAGGCACCGGACTGGGCATGCGCGTAGGCGAAGCCGCCGATCGCCGGGCCGATGATCGTACCGACCTGCCACGAGATCGAGCTGAGCGCGATCGCGGTCGGAAGCACCTCCCGGGGCACGAGATTGGGAGCGAGCGCGCTGAATGCCGGCCCGGCGAAGGCGCGGGCGAGCCCGAGGAACACCGCGACCGAGAACAAGACCGGCAGCGACATCCATCCCTCGGAAGTCGCCAGCGCGAGCACGAGCGCGCAGGCGAGTTGCAGCGTCACGGTGATCCGCGTGATCCAGCGCCGGTCGAACCGGTCGGCGATGTAGCCGGTGACCGGCGTTGTGAAGAACAGCGGCAGGAACTGGAGCAGCCCGATCAGCCCGAGCTGCGCCGCCGCCGCCGCGGGACTCATCGTGTCGCGGGCGATGGTGTAGGTCTGCCAGCCGATGACGATGATCATCGCATTCTGGGCGACGGTCATGGCGAAGCGTGCCGCCCAATAGGCGCGGAAATTGGCGATGCGGAGGGGGTGGACTGCCATCTCCGCTCGCCTCTAGGCCCTTCCGCATCGGGATCGCAACGAACGATTGTGCGGAAGGGCCAAGCTGAAGTTTCAGGCGACGCCGCGTTCGAGCGAGTAATCGCGCTGCTCGATCTTTTGCCCGCCGAGGAAGGCGAGCAGGTCGGCGATCAGCCGGTCCTGTTCGGTGGCGAACAGGCCGTGGGGGGCGCCGTCATATTCGACGAGCTGAGCGCCGGCGATCCCCTTGGCGGCATTGCGGCCGATCGCCGCGGGCACGATGGCGTCGCCGGTGCCGTGGATCACCAGGGTCGGCACGCTAAAGGATGCGAGGTCGGTGCGGAAATCGGTCTCGCCGAATGCGCGGATGCAGGCAGTGGTGGGCTTGAGGCCGGCCTGCATGGCGATGGTCCATGCCCAGTCGAGCACTTCGTCGCTCACCGGATGGCTGAGCATCCCGACGCCGAAGAAGTTCTTGAAGAAGGTGCCGAAGAAGGCAGGGCGGTCCTTCTTGATGCCCGCGATCATCTCCTCGAACGCCTCTTGCGGCAGGCCATCGGGATTGTCCTCGGTCTTGAGCATATACGGCACGACCGAGCTGATCAGCGCGGTGGAGACTATGCCCTGGCCCTGATGGCGCGACATATAGCGCGCGACTTCGCCGCCGCCCATCGAGAAGCCGACGAGGGTGACGTCCTCCTCGGCGCCCATGCACTCCATCACGTCGGCGAGATCGTCGGCGAAGGTATCATAGTCGTAGCCGGTGAACGGCTGTTCCGAGCGGCCGAAGCCGCGGCGATCGTAGGAGATGGCGCGGTAGCCGTGCTCCGCGAGCGCATTAGCGACCGGATCCCAACTGTCGGCCGAAAGCGGCCAGCCGTGGATCAGGATGACCGGACGGCCATCGCCCCATTCCTTGACGTACAGCTCGGTTTCGTCGCGGGTTTCGATATAGGGCATGATTGTACTCCGGTAGATTGAGGCCCGAGAACGGGCGGTTGCGGCAAGCGTTCCGCCGCTCGCCGCAGGGCTGGTGCGAGAACCTGTATGATGCCAGCATGACACTATCGAGATTGGGAGAGTAAGATGCGAGTCGGCCTGTTGGTGAGTGCGGCGTTCCTGGCGCTGGCGGCATGTTCGAGCAGTGGCGGCGGAAACAACACGACGGCTGACGCGCCCGCCGCGGCGAGCGACTGGGGCAAGTTCCGCGACGCGACGATCGAGCAGTGGTTCGCGGTCGATCCCGCGTTCGCCGTGTACGAAGGGCGGCATGACTTTGACGGCAAATTACCCGATTGGAGCGCGGGCGGCCTGAAGAAGCGTGGAGATTTCCTGCGCGCGACGATCGAGCAGGCAAGGGCGTTCACCGGGCTGGACACGGATTCGGCGTTCGAGCGCGACTATATGGTGCAGGTCGCCAAGGGGCAGCTGTTCTGGCTGGAGGATGCGGATTCGCCGCATCGCAACCCGACCTTCTATGTCGGCGGCGGGCTCGACCCCAACGTCTATGTCTCGCGCGAATATGCCCCGCCCGAGGTTCGCATCAAGGCGATGACCGCGTTCCTGCGCGGGGTGCCCGCGGCGGCGGCGCAGATCCGCGCCAATCTGAGGTCGCCGATGCCTGCCAGCTTCGTCAAATTCGGCGAGGCCGGGTTCGGCGGGTTCGCAGACTATTATTCGGGCGACGCGGTGGCGGCGTTCGCGGTCGTCAAGGATCCGGCGCTGCAGAAGGATCTGAAGGAAGCCGGAGCCAATGCGAGCAAGGCGATGCGCGACCTGACCGCCTGGTTCAAGACGCTGGAGGCGACCCAGACGCAGGACTTCGCGCTGGGCGGCGAACGCTTCTCGCGGATGCTGTCGGCGACCGAGGCGGTCGATATGCCGCTCGATCAGCTCGAGGCAGTGGGCCGCGCCGATCTGAAGCGCAATCAGGATGCGCTGACGGCGGAGTGCGCGAAATATGCGCCGGGCGCGACGATCCCCGATTGCATGGCCAAGATGAACGCGGAGAAGCCCACGGGCGGTCCGGTGAAGGCTGCGGCGGCGCAGATTCCCGAGCTGCGCGCGTTCGTGACCGCGAACGACATCGTCACCATCCCAGGGACCGAAGAGGCGCTGGTGCGCGAGAGCCCGCCGTACAACCGGCAGAATTCGGCGTATATCGATCCGGCCGGACCGTTCGAGAAGAACGTCGCGTCGATCTATTACATCTCGCCGCCGGACCCGAAATGGTCGCCCGCGATGCAGGCGGCGTATATTCCGGGGGAAGACGACCTGCTCTTCACCACGGTGCACGAAGTGATGCCGGGGCACTTCCTCCAGTTCCTCCACGCCAATCGCTCCAAGATCGCGTTCGGGCGGCTGTTCGTCGGATATGCCTATGCCGAAGGCTGGGCGCATTACGCCGAGGAAATGATGTGGGAAGCGGGCCTGCATAAGGGCGACAGCGCGACGCACATCGGCCAGCTTTCCAACGCGCTGCTGCGCAACTGCCGTTTCCTCTCGGCGATCGGGCTACATGCGCGTGGAATGTCGCAAGCCGAATCGGAAAAGATGTTCCAGGAGCAATGCTATCAGGACGCGGGCAACGCCCGGCAGCAGGCGGCGCGGGGCACCTATGACCCGGCCTATCTCAACTATACGCTGGGCAAATTGATGATCCGCAAGCTGCGCGAGGATTGGACCGCGCAGCACGGCGGCCGGGCAGGCTGGAAGGCGTTCCACGACCAGTTCCTGAGCTATGGCGGGCCGCCGGTCCCGCTGGTGCGCCAAGCGATGATGAAGGAGGCCGCGCCGAAAGCGGTTTTCTAAAGGTCTGGCCCCGGCGGCGGAGGCCGGGGCAATCCCATGTTCCACCCGTTTCGGAACCGCATCGGTCTTTGCGGGTTCTGAAAGCCGTCAAATCAGTGACATGGGAGTGACGCGATGGGTAAAGGCATCCTGCTGTGGCTGATCGGAATTCCGATCCCGATCATCATCCTGCTTCTGCTTTTCTGGCATTGAGGTGCACGGGCGGGATTTCGGTCCCGCCCGGTAACCATCCGGACTTGCTGCAATGCAGCATAACGACTATATCAGCGTCATGAAGCTGACACTCGAACATGAGCGCCCCGAGGCGCCCGCCCAGCAAGCGGTTGAAGCGCCCGAAGCGGCCGCCAACCCCACCGTGCTGTTCTTCGAGGCGATCGTGCGCCTCAAGTGCATCGACGTGACGTACAACCGCACCCGCATGGTGCTGGCTCCGCACATTCTCTACACGCGCCATGGCGCGCTGCATGTCGATGCGATCATCGTCGCGCGCGAGAATATGCTGCCGAAGGAAGTGAAGCTCGGCACCTTCAAGGTCGATGGTCTTAGCGGGCTGCGCCTCACCGATCGGGATTTCGTGCCGAACCCCGCGTTCGAGCCCGAGGCCGAAAAATATGTCGGCGAGACGCTGATGGCGGTCGAGGCTTCGGCTTAATTCCAGTCTATAGAGAACAAGAAAAGGGGCGCCGCGGGGATGACCGCGGCGCCCCTTTCTCGTTTAGCGGCAGCGGAGCTGCTGGTTCTGGTTGTTCGCATTGCGCTCGATCGCCTGGCCGGCGACCGCGCCGACCAGTGCGCCGATCAGCGTGCCCGCGGTGCGCGAGTGGCCGCCGTCGATGACATTGCCGAGACCGGCGCCGGCGATCCCGCCGATGATCAGGCCGGTAGTGCCGTCGTTGCGCTTGCAATAATATTTGCCGTCGTTGCCGCGATAGACGCGCTCATCGGAAGCGAGGACGCGCTCCTGATAACGCGGGCCGTCGCGATAATAGCGCGCGGCGTCGTAATCGCCTTCGTCGCGGTCGTCGTTGTAGCGGGGATCGTTATAGCCCTGATCGTTGTAGCGCGGATCATTGCCGCGCGGCGGCGGGCCACCGCGCCAGTCGCTGTTGCGGCGGCTCTGCTGGTAGCGCTGGATCTCCTGCTGGAAGAGCGCATATTCGTTGTTGAAGCGCTGCTGCGCCTGCTGGAAACGGGCGTCGTCGTTATTCTGGACGGTGACGGCGGTGCGCTGCGCCAGCGCCGGGGTGGCGACGGCAACGCTGCTCGCGGCCAGCGCCGCGAGAATGATGAACTTCTTCATGGGGATGCTCTCCTGCTTCTTGTGAGGGAGATACGGTTGGGCGGGGGGATCGTTCCGGCTGCGGCGCGGCGGGGCTTCATCAAACCTAAAGACAGTGGCGCTAGAGGTTCGGCCCCGTAACAATAGCGATCGCCGCGTTCGGCCGATCGCCAGGCAGGCCAATTCATGGGTCGAGACTCTTCCAGCAAAGCCGCCGCGACGGGACCGTTCGCGCGCTGGTCCGGCAGCCGCGCCGAGACGCCGCTGGCGGAAACGCACTCGCGGCTGCTGACCAATTATGAGGACATGGAGATCGGCTGCTTCTGGGCGACCGATGCCGACGGCGCCGTCACCTATATGACCGGCACGATGGGCGCGGCGCTGACGGGAGATCCCGACGGCCTGCTCGGGCGCGAGCTGATGGCGGTTTTCAAATCCGCCGATGCCGACGCCGAGCGGCGCAAGACCTTGCCGTTCAACCTGATCCGCAGGATCCGCTTCGACATGGTCCACGCCCGCATCGAGATCGGCGGCGAGGAGCGGACCTGGGCCTTTTCCGGCCAGCCGCAGCTCGACGCCAAGGGCGCGTTCGCGGGCTATCTGGGCCATGCCATCGACGTGACGGTCGAGCGCAAATCGGCCGAGGAGAACAGCCGGCTGGCGATGTACGACCCGCTGACCGGGCTGCCCAACCGGCGGCGGATGACCGCGCTGCTCGAAAGCACGATCGCCGCCTTCCGCGGCAAGCGCCGGCCCTGCGCGATGCTGCTGATCGATCTCGACCGCTTCAAGCAGATCAACGACACCATGGGTCACCCGGTGGGCGACGCCTTGCTCAAGCAGGTCGGCGAGCGGCTGGTGAAGATCGTCGGCGATGCCGAGAAGGTCGGACGGATCGGCGGCGACGAATTCCAGATCGTACTGCAGGATTCGCACGACCGCGGCGTGCTGGGCGAGCTGGCCACGCAGATCATCGAGGCGCTCTCGCATCCCTATTTCATCAACGGCAGCCGCTGCATCATCGGCGCCTCGATCGGCATCGCGATCAACCCGTTCGACGGGACCACCAGCGAGGAAATCATCCGTAACGCCGATCTGGCGCTGTACGCGGCCAAGGGCGGCGGGCGCGGACGCTTCCGCTTCTTCACCACCGAATTCCTGAAGGCGGCCGAAGAGCGCCGCGAGCTCGAGCATGATTTGATGGACGCGCTCGGCAACGGCGAGATCGCGGTGCATTACCAGCCGGTGGTCAATGCCAAGACCAATGAAGTCGGCGGGTTCGAGGCGCTGATGCGGTGGAACCACCCGCGGCGCGGGCGCATCTCCCCGGCGGTGTTCATCCCGATCGCGGAGGACGCCAATCTGATCCCGCAGCTCGGCGAATGGACGCTGCGGCAGGCGTGCATGGACGCCGCGGGCTGGCCGGGGGAATTGCGGGTCGCGGTCAACGTGTCGCCGATCCAGTTCGCCAGCGACGCGCTGCCGCAGATCGTGATGAGCGCGCTCGCCAATTCGGGGTTGCCGGCCGAGCGGCTGGAGCTGGAGATCACCGAGAGCGTGTTCCTGGGCGACACGCTGGAGACCGACAAGCGTTTCGCGGCGCTCAAGCGGTTGGGTGTGCGGCTGGCGCTCGACGATTTCGGCACGGGCTATTCCTCGCTCGGCTATCTGCGCACCGCGCCGTTCGACAAGATCAAGATCGATCAGAGCTTCGTGCGCGGCACCACCGACGAGGGCGCGCGCAACCAGGCGATCATCGCCGCGATCGTCGCGCTGGCCGATGCGATGGGGATGGAGACCACCGCCGAGGGCATCGAAAGCTTCGACCAGCTCGAGACGATGCGCGCGCTGAAGGTGAGCCATATCCAGGGCTTTCTCTACAGCCGCGCGGTCTCCAACGAGGATCTCGCCAGCTATGTCGTGGACGGCCGCTGGGTGATCAAGCCGAGCGGGCCGGCCAAGCAGCGGCACGACCGCCACGCGACCTTCCGCAAGGTCGGCGTAATCCACGACAATCATTATTACGCCGTCGTCCTGCGCAATTTCTCGGCATCGGGGGCGCTGATCGACGGGATCGTCGACGTGCCCGAAGGGACCCAGTTCGTGATCGACATGGGCGAGGGGCAGCTTGCCGTCGCCACGGTTAGGCGGGCGATGAAAAACCAGCAGGGCGTCGAGTTCGAGCAGCCTCTGGTCGACGACGGCAATGGCGGGCTGGTCACGCGCCACCGCGTGTCGCCGCTGGTGCTGGCGGCGGCGGGGCTGACGCATGATCCGAACAACCCCAACAGCAAGGTGGTGGTGAAGGGCGAGGACGGGCAATTGGAGATGCCGGCCTTCCACACGCTGACCGAGTGGAAGGCGGCAATCGGCGGCGGAGAATTCGTCTAGCGGCGGTTGCGCGCCGCGATCCGGCTCCCCTATGAGCGGGACCTTGTCACGCGGAGGATCGCCATGCCGCCAGCTTCGCCGGTCCAACAGGCTTATGCGCTGGCGGCGGCCGGATCGCCGGCCGAGGCCTTGCGGCTGCTCGCGGCGTGCTGCGCCGAGGGAAATCGCGACGCGCTGTTGCTGATGGGATTGTGGCAGGTCGAGGGCCGCGTGGTGCCGCGCGACCTGTCGGCGGCGCGCGAACGGTTTGCGGACGCGGCGGGCCTGGGCCAGATCACCGCGGCGCGGATCCTGCAGGCGATGACCGCGAACGGCACCGGCGCCGCGCCCGACTGGCCGGCGGCGGTGGCGCTGCTGCGCGGCGCCTCGGCAACCGATCCGCTGGCGGCGCGGCAGCTTGCGCTGATCGAGGCGATGGCGCCGGGCGAGGACGGCGTGCCCGGGACGGGCGCCGCCGCGATGCCGGGCGACGGGCCGGTGCAGATCGGCGGGCTGTTTTCGGCGGCGGAGTGCGATTTTCTCGCCGAACTGGCCGATGCCAAATATCGCCCGGCGGAGATTTTTCACGAGGGGCAGCAGCGCTTCGTCCGCGATCCGCTGCGCGATTCGGACATAGCGGATTTCCCGCTCCTTGCCGAGTTTCCGGTGGTCCATGCGCTCAACCGCCGCATCGCCGCGCGGACCGGCACCCATGTGCGGCAAGGCGAGCCGCTGCAGGTCCTGCGTTATGCCCCGGGCCAGCAATACCAGCCGCACCTCGACGCCGTTCCGGGTCTTGCGAACCAGCGCATCCTGACCGTGCTGGTCTGGCTGAACGACGCGTTCGAAGGGGGCGAGACCGATTTTCCGGAGATCGGACGGCGCTTCCGCGGCGCGCGCGGCGATGCGCTGGTGTTCGCCAACGTGCTGCCCGACGGGCGGCCCGATCCGGTGATGCGGCATTGCGGGCTGCCGGTGACGCGCGGCACCAAGCTGCTGGCGTCGCGCTGGATCCGGGCGCGGCCTGCGGCGGAGGGGGAAGCGTTCGGGCCGGACGAGGTGGGGGGCAGGGAGCGAAACCCGGCGTGATGCATGGCCTGGCCCGGTCATAGGTTAAGCCGAAACCGCCGATTTGCTTAACTTATCGAAGCGCCTTTGCTGCGCGTCCATCGATCGCAGCGCGGCGAACAGCAAACGGTGCTCGGTGCGGTGGGTCGTGCTGGTAATCTTGCCGCGATAGAAGCGCGGGGTGATCTCGCCGTGGCGCAGATGGTGCCGGACGGCCTCCCACACGCGATCGCGCGCCATGTCCATCGCGATATCCCAGGCCGCGGCAAAGCTTTCGGCACCGGGACGCTTGCGCAGCGCATAGGCCGAGACCGCACTCATGCCGACGGCCCTGGCCGCGGATGCGACGACGGCGGTCTCTTCGATGGCGGCGATGAAGCGACGCTGGCGCTCGGGGGTCCAGCCGTCGGCGCGATTGCGGCGGGCGGGGACGGGAGTGAAGGCGGGGAGGTCCTGGTCCTCGGCCTGCACGGGCGGATTGGGGAGGGGAGAGTTGGTCATCCGCCAGTTTGGAGCAGAGGATTTCCAACATTGGAATAGCAGTTGCGATCCCGCCGGCAAAAGTTCTGCAAGTGGCGCTCAAAAACCCGATGACCTCTAAAGTTCCGCGCCCGACCTTCCGTAATATAATGCCATCGTGGCTCATAAACCGATTGCCAGTTTAACATAGAGCAATACCATTCCGCCCTCGAAATCAGGGAGGGCAGGGTGACCGACACGACGATTTCCAATCCGCAAGCGGCCGTATCGCCCGCGCGGGCGCGGCGGATTCCCGGATCGATCAGCGATCGCCAGGGCTTCGACGCCGCCGAGCATATGGCGCTCGGCGATGTCGTCGCGCTCGCCCGGTCTACCCTGATCCCCGGCGCCTATGCGCCCGGCTGGAACGGCAAGATCCTCCACGTCGCGCCCGACATTGCGCTGACCTATGGCCAGATCGTCGCGATCGCCGGCGACCTGTATGGCGACCCGGAGCATCCGATCTCCAACGGCAAGAGCGACGACGAGCGCAAGAATCTGTTCCTCGCCGCCTTCAATACGCTGGTGCACTGCGACCGCGCCGAGCTCCACAAGATACTGGGGCACGTCAAAGAGGAATCGGACTATATCCAGGACAAGTTGAAGCAGGGGGTCTGGCCCGACCAGGCCTATGGCCAGCGCGACAACGACACGCCCTACGCCCACGATACCGGCGGCTGGTTTTTCGATCCGGGCGGGCGCTATGGCGACCTGGCCTTCAACAATTACGATCATTTCGGCCTCGACGCCGTGACCGCCTATACCGCCGGGCATCAGGAAGCGATCGCGCGTGCCAAGAAATTGCGGGGCCGGGTCCTGCAAGGCACGATATCCGATACGGATGCGCTCCGGCAGCTGGAAGAGACGATGGCGATGAACGCCTTCGCCGACCATTTTCTCACCGACCTGTTCGCATCGGGCCATGTCCGCGTGCCGCGCCGCGCGCTGTACGATGTCCGCGGCTGGACGGGCACGAAAGGCCCGTCCGCGATGGCCAAGCACCAGCACGAGGAGGACAATCGCTATGGCCTGTTCGTCGAAAATGCCCAGGGCGACCGCTGGCAGTGCTTCGGCGACGCACACATGATGACACCGCAGGGGCAGGAGAACCGCGCGCGTGCGGCCGGGGCCGTCATCGCCTCGTCGAACGAGGTCTGGAGCGCGTTCGAGCGGGGAATCGAGACCCCGCCCGCGGATTACAAGGGATTGCGGCTTGCCCCCAGCATCCCGCTGCTGACGCGTCCCGCCTGGGGCGACGATCCGATGGCGAAGCTGAATTATCTGCCGCAGTTCATGGATCGCGGCATGTCTGCGCACAACACCCGCATCATCTCGGTCCGCAAGCCGATGAAGGACATCGACAGCCGCGAGATCGAGCCTTTGCCGGCTATCCCGGTTGGCATTTTCACCTCGAGCGAAAGCCCGATCGGCCACACGGCGGACGAGGCGTGGAACTGGGCGTTCTCTCACGCACGCGAGACCTATGGGCCGCCGGCCAGCGCGCTTCCGCGCCCGGGCAAGCCGGCCATGCTCGAACCGGGGTACCTCGCGAACGCCGGCGCCAAGGGGCGCGTGCGCTATGCGATCATCTTCGCCGGGCAGCATCCTTATCCCGACGGGCGGACGGTCGAGTTCTTTTCCGAGCCCGGCGACTGGTCGGACTGGTTCGATCTTGGCGCCCATCCCGGGCGGGCGCCGCATATCGGCATCCCGGCCGACCCCAAGCCGGGCAATCGCGCGCGGGCGACCGGGGTCATGCTTATCCGCCAGCTGGAAAATACGCTGCCGGATATGGCCTATCGCCGCCTTGCGCTGAGCGATACCGACTTCGCCGACGGGAATTTCTGAGGGCGGCCAATTCTCGCGGGCTTAGAGAAGCGCGGCGCTGGCTTCGGCATCGTTGTAGATTAGTTCGCGCACTTTCCACGCCTCGGCGGCGTAATTGAGCGGAGCGAAGGGCAGCACGCGCCGCGCGCCGCCGCGCTGAAAGGGGAGCAGCGGATAGATTTCGCGCTCCTGCGCGGCGATGCGCACGGCGATGAGGCGCATCAGAAGCGCGATTGCCTGCGCATATTCCTGCCATTGCCCGGGCGCGGGCAGCCCCTGCCAGCGCGCGGCGTGGCGCTGGAAATGGCGATAGACGCGCTCGAGATCCTGGCTGGAATACACCGCGCGGGTGGCGGCGTCGTTGCGGAGATCGGCGGTGAGCGGCTGGAGCACTTCGGTCTCGAGCGTCGCGAAATGGAGCAGCATCTCGCGGGTGAAGCGCCACCGCAGCGCGGCGAGCGGCGCGATGTCGCCCGGGTGGGGCGCGGCGGCGAAGGCTTTGAAGGCATCGGCCTCGGCGAGCACGCGCCGCTGCTGGGCGCGGAGCTTGGTGAGGAGGGCGGCGGGCATGTGGGGAGGGGTAGCGGGTTGGGGTGGGGGTGTAACGTTGGGGATATTGCTGGGGCGGGGGGTTGGGTTGAGTTAACTATGTGGGGGCGGTGGGCGTCAGGGGTTCGACGGCGATGCCGAGCCTTGAGGCCGCGTCGGCCATGGGGCGGTCGAGCGTGACGAGGGTATGCCCGCCATCAAAGACGATCGCCAGATGAAGCGCGTCGCCAGCGCGGACGCCGAGCTCGTGCTGGTTCGCGATTGCGGCAGCGGCTTCGAAATGGCCGTCGGTAATGGCAAGGGCCAACAGGCTGTCGGACTGCATGGCGTTCCAAGCAGAGAGCGCGGCGGCGCGCCGATCCAGATCGAGCGCGCCCGTGCGGACCTTGATCGAAAGGGCGCTGGACACCTCAGTCGCGACCCAGGGGCTGATAGCGAGGCTTCCGGCGGGTTGATCCGCGAACCATGCGTCCGCGCGTTCGCTAGCGGCTTCCGGCGTGAGAAGCGCGACGATCAGCGACGCATCGAGATAGCGGATCAATAGCCGGAGTCTCGCATCCGGCGGATGATGTCGGCGCCCGATTCCTGCTGATAGGGCATCGTTTCGCGGACCTTGCGCAATGCCTCGACATCGACGGGCTTGAGCTCGCGTTTCTTCTCTGTGGGACCGATCTTCGCGACAGGCTTGCCGCGCCGGGTGATCTCGATGGATTCACCGGCCTCGGCGCGATCGACGATCTCGCTGAGGCGGGCCTTGGCGTCGGCTAGGTTGATGCGGGTCATGGTGGTGGCTCGGGGTTCGTGACTAGGTTGGTGACTATAACGAAGGCGAGAAGACTGCAACAGACCTAAGAAACGTTAGATTATTGTAGCCTGAATTCGCGAAGCAAGACGGTTTTCGAGATCGCTGCCATCCTTCCAGACAATATGGCTAAACTGCCTCGTGTCAAAGTGAACCCTTGATAAATCAGACTCTCTGACACAAAAAATGACGGGTATATTTAAACCGTATGCAAACCCAGCTTCGAAATATACGCCTCCACGAGCGCCATCTACTCCACAACTAAAATCAGATACGACAAATTTGGCTCTTCTTATCTCAGAGATTATTTCATCATCAATCTTATTATTGTGTTCTTTCTTGTCGATCCTGATCGGCATGTAACCACTTTTTTCGATAGCTGGTGCTATGCTGGATTGATAAATTTCACTCATCTCTTCCGAGAACCACATGGCTACAAAACACGTTCTGGACTCTTTTCGATCAAGCTCTAAGCTATCAAGGTAGAGCAAACCATTGATCGTAATGGACGCCTTTATCCACCCTTGTCCTATGGTCGCATCTACTAGCCCACGATACTCCAAATGCACCAATATCGATTTGAGGTCTGTGTAGCTGGCAAGTGAAATATCTCGCATCAGTTGGTAGATTTTTGTTTCATCCCCGTCGCCGTGAAGAGTGACCGATTCAGTGGTATGGGAGGAGAGCTCTGCGATCCGCCGAAGCAATCTGTTCAATCGCTCGGTCATCGATGGGATCGGGAAGCGCGCTATATCGCCAATGGTGGTCGTGGCTATAAGTAGGTTGTTTTCGCCTTTTCTAGACTTCAGCCATTCTGTAATCTGCAAACAGTATTCACTTAAAACATTGGGCTGCTCTTCCAAAAGTTCTCTACTTACGAAGTATGAGAGCTTATCCGTGGTCAATCCAAAATATCCGTCGTGGCTTCCGTTGTACGAGAAGCGATCACTAGGCCAGAGCGGTTCAACTTCTTGAATGTTTGTCATGATCCCAAGCTCACAAAACTATCCATCACCCGCTTCCGCCCCGCGGTCTCGAAGTCGATTTCGAGCTTGTTGCCCTCGATCTCGGCGATGGTGCCGTAGCCGAACTTCTGGTGGAATACGCGCAGCCCCAGCGACAGGTCGTCGCGGCCCTTGCCGCCGACGCTGATTGCAGATGCTCGGCTTTCCAGCACTCTGGGGGCCTCTCGCGAAAAGTTCCGGGGGGTGAAGCCGCCGGGGTTCTTCAAATCCACGCCCGCGGCGCGTTGCCAGCCGGGGCCTCTGCCGGTGCCGCGCTGGATGTCGGCGAAGGGGTCGGCGCGTTCGGACCAGTTGGCCTGCCAGAGCGAGGCGCCGCCGGTCATGGTTGATTCCTGCGTGTGGTGCTCGGCGGGCAGTTCGCCGACGAAGCGGGAGGGAATGCTCGACGTCCATTGGCCGTAGATGCGGCGGTTGGCGGCGTGGAGGATGATCGCGAGGCGCCGGGCGCGGGTGATCGCCACATAGGCGAGGCGGCGTTCTTCCTCCAGCGACGCCAGCCCGCCTTCGTCGAGCGCGCGTTGCGAGGGGAAGATGCCTTCTTCCCAGCCCGCGAGGAAGACGGTGTCGAACTCCAGGCCCTTGGCGGCGTGGATGGTCATGATGGTGACCTTGGGCTCCTCGGCATTGGCTTCGTTGTCCATCACCAGGCTGACATGCTCGAGGAAGGCGCCGAGGGTCTCGTATTCCTCCATCGCGCGGACGAGCTCGTTGAGGTTTTCGAGGCGGCCGGCGGCTTCTGCCGTGCGGTCGGCCTGCCACATCGCGGTGTAGCCGCTCTCGTCGAGGATGATGCGGGCGAGTTCGGGGTGGGGGAGGGTGTCGCCCATGGCGCGCCAGCGCGCGATGTCGCCGACGAGGTTGCCGAGCGCGCGGCGGGCCTGGGGGGTTAGCTCGTCGGTGTCGAGGATGCGGGCGGCGGCAGTGGTGAGGGGCACGCCCTGGGCGCGGGCGAGCATGTGGACCTTGGCGAGGGCCTTGTCGCCGAGGCCGCGCTTGGGGGTGTTGACGATACGTTCGAAGGCGAGGTCGTCGGCGGGCTGCGCGACGGTGCGCAAATAGGCGAGGGCGTCGCGGATTTCGGCGCGCTCGTAGAAGCGGAAGCCGCCGACGATGCGATAGGGCATGCCGATGGCGATAAAGCGGTCTTCGAACTCGCGGGTCTGGTGCTGGGCGCGGACGAGGATGGCGACGGCGTCTAGGGACAGGCCGCCGCGCTGGGCGCCCTCGATCTCCTCGCCGACGCGGCGCGCCTCTTCGGGGCCGTCCCAGATGCCGAGGACGCGGACCTTCTCGCCTTCGCTATGCTCGGTCCACAATGTCTTGCCGAGGCGGCCGCTGTTGTTGGCGATGACGCCCGATGCGGCGGCGAGGATGTGGGGGGTCGAGCGGTAATTCTGTTCGAGGCGGACGATCTTGGCGCCGGGGAAATCCTTCTCGAACTTGAGGATGTTTTCCACCTGCGCGCCGCGCCAGCTGTAGATCGACTGGTCGTCGTCGCCGACGCAGCACAGGTTTTTGCGCTCCTGCGCGAGCAGGCGAAGCCAGAGATACTGGACGCTGTTGGTGTCTTGATACTCGTCGACCATGATGTAGCGGAAGCGCTGCTGGTATTGCTCGAGCACGTCGCGGTGGCCGCGCAATATGGTGAGAACGTGGAGCAAAAGGTCGCCGAAGTCGCAGGCGTTGAGCGTCTTGAGGCGATCCTGATAAGCGGCATAGAGCGCCTGGCCGCGGCCGTTGGCATAGCGCTCGGACTCGCCGGCATCGAGCATCGACGGGGTCAGGCCCTTGTTCTTCCAGCTGTCGATACAGCCGGCGAGCTGGCGGGCGGGCCAGCGCTTTTCGTCGAGCTCGGCGGCCTGGATGAGCTGTTTCAGCAGGCGGAGCTGATCGTCGGTGTCGAGGATGGTGAAGTTGGACTGCAGGCCGACGAGCTCGGCGTGGCGGCGGAGCATCTTGGCGCCGATCGCGTGGAAGGTGCCGAGCCAGGGCATGCCTTCGACCGCATCGCCGACGAGGCGGTGGACGCGCTCCTTCATCTCGCGGGCGGCGCGGTTGGTGAAGGTGACCGACAGGATTTCCGACGGGTAGGCCTTGCGGGTCCACAGCAGGTGGGCGAGGCGCGCGGTGAGCGCGGCGGTCTTGCCGGTGCCGGCGCCGGCCAGGACGAGGACCGGCCCTTCGGTGGTGAGCACAGCTTCGCGCTGGGGGGCATTGAGGCCCTTGAGGTAGCCGGGCTCGGACGTTTCTGCGGGGACGGACATCGGTGAACAGGTAGGGAACGGCGAGCTTGGGGGCAAGCGCTTGTGCGGGCGGGGCGAACGCGGGACGCACGCGGGTAGCCACGGGTTTATACCTAGTTGAAATCAGGACCGTTTCTCCCGCCTAACGATTGCGGGGAGACAGGGCATGAGGACGATTCGGGGCGCATGCTGGTTGCTGGCCGGCTGCCTGTTGTTCACCGCCACTTCCGCTTGCGCGCAGACCGACACGCGCGGGCAGATGCCGCTGCTGCTTCCCACCACCAAGACCGCGGTCGAAGAGCGCGCGCAGGGCTGGTGGCTGCGCGGCAGCACCCAGATCCGCGGCGACGAGCGCGCGCGCGAAGAGGGCGAGGCGCAGAGCAGCTACCGCTTCTCGGTGCAGAAGCGATTGCTGGATCACACCTGGCTGGGGCTGACGGCATCGGGGCAGGCGCCGCGGTTCGACGCGATGCGCGGGCAGATGCGCGAAGGGCGGCACTATGCCGGCGCGCGGATGAGCGTGGAGGCCAGCGAGGGGGTCGAGTTCGGCTTCAGCTGGATGAAGCGGATTCGGTCGAAAGAGCGCGGGCAGCGGATGCAGCCCAAGGCCGGGCCGCGCGCCTTCGTGCGGTTCCAGTTCTGATCCGAGCCGGCCCGAAAGAAAGTTTCGGGCCCGTAAGGGCAGGCCGGAGCCGATCCACGGGCCTGTCATCGAAACGTCATCACGTTGTCACACGGCCCAGCCAGACGCGCCGATATGGCCACCCTCGCTCTGGACCAAGCACCCCCGTCCGAACCATCGGACGGACAGCGATTTGATTACAAATCGCACCCGCTTGCCAAATTCGCCTTCGTCGCAATCCTGCTCGGCGCGCTCGCCTTTGCGGGGTGGAGCGTCCTGACCGATACGCGCGGGGTTGGCGAGGAATTGGCGCTGGGAGTGTTCGCATTCCTGGGCGTGGCGCTGCTGATCGCGCTGGCGTTCGAGTTCGTGAACGGGTTTCACGACACCGCCAATGCCGTCGCAACGGTGATCTACACCAATTCGATGCCGGCGCATCTGGCGGTGGTATGGTCGGGGTTCTTCAATTTCCTGGGCGTGATGTTTTCGAGCGGGGCGGTCGCTTATTCGATCATCACTTTGCTGCCCGTCGATCTGATCCTCAACGTGGGATCGGCGGCGGGGTTTGCGATGATCTTCGCATTGCTGTTCGCGGCGGTGATCTGGAACCTGGCGACCTGGTATGTCGGGCTGCCCAACAGTTCGAGCCATACGCTGATCGGCTCGGTGCTGGGCGTGGGCTTTGCCAACCAGTTGATTTCGGCGGGATCGCGCGGCGGCACCGCGGGCGTCGACTGGAGTCAGGCAACCAAGATCTTGACCGGGCTGTGGATGGCGCCGCTGATCGGCTTCTTCGCGGCATTGCTGCTGTTGCTCGTGATGCGGCTGCTGATCCGCAAGCCCGAATTGTACAAGGCGCCCGAGGGCCGCACCGCGCCGCCGACCGGCATTCGCGCTTTGCTGATCTTCACCTGCACCGCGGTGTCCTTCACGCATGGCAGCAACGACGGGCAGAAGGGCATGGGGCTGATCATGCTGATCCTGATCGGCTGCGCCCCCACGGCCTATGCGCTCAACCGCACGCTGCCGGCGAGCGGGACCCCGGCGTTCGTCCAGACCGCGAGCGCCGCCACCGCGGTGTTCGATGCGCGCGGCGGGCAGCAGGTGATGCCGCTCGACGCCGCGCGCGGAGTGCTGACGTCGGCGCTGCAGACCCGCAAGGCGGAGGGCGCGCCGGTCTATGCCGCGCTCGAGACACTGTCGCAGGACCTGTCGCAGCGCGTGGCGGGCTTCGGATCGCTAAAGGCGGTGCCGGCCGAGGCGACGACCAATGTGCGTACCGATATGTACCTGGTGCTCGACACCACCAAATTGATCACCAAGAAGGCGCCCGCCGATTTCTCCGACTCCGATGTGAAGGCCGTGAAGGCCTATCAGGGCAAATTGGAGGAGGGGACGCGCTTCATTCCCTTGTGGGTCAAGATCGTCGTGGCGATCGCGCTGGGGCTGGGGACGATGATCGGCTGGAAGCGGATCGTGGTCACGGTCGGCGAGCGGATCGGCAAGCAGCACATGACCTATGGCATGGGCGCTTCGGCGGAGCTGGTGGCGGCGGGGACGATATTGGCGGCGGACCAGTTCGGGCTGCCGGTATCGACGACGCACATTTTGTCTTCGGGCGTGGCGGGCGCTTCGGTGGCGAACGGCGCCGGGCTGCAGGGACGGACGATCGGCCAGCTTGCCGCGGCGTGGCTGCTGACGCTGCCGGTGGCGATGGCGCTGAGCGGCGGGCTGTATTGGCTGTTGCTGATGGTGGTCAAGGCGTTTGGGGCGGCTTGAGGGGTTTCGCCCTCTCGATAGCGTGCTAACCCCTCACTCAGCTACGACTAGGCCGCGCTGAAGAAGCGCGACCAAGTCTGCGCAACCCTCTCCCTTTGGGAGAGGGAAGAGGGGGACGCATCATGGCCTTATCCGGTACCGCATCGCATCGGCGCATTCTGACCGCGAGCCTCGTCGGCACGGGGGTCGAATTCTACGATTTCTATATCTATGCGACCGCGGCGGCTCTGGTGTTCCCGGCTTTGTTCTTTCCGGCGAACGATCCGGCGGTGCAGCAGATATTGTCGTACGCCAGCTTCAGCCTGGCCTTTTTTGCCCGGCCGCTGGGGGGCCTCGTGTTCGGGCATTTCGGGGACAGGATGGGGCGCAAGTCGACCCTGGTCGCCTCGCTGATGCTGATGGGGCTTTCGACGCTGCTGATCGCCTTCCTGCCGACCTATGCGATGGTCGGGTGGGTGGCGCCGGCGCTGCTGTGCCTGCTGCGGTTCGGGCAGGGGCTGGGGCTGGGCGGCGAATGGGGCGGGGCGAGCCTGCTGGCGGTGGAGAATGCGCCGCCGGGATGGGCCTATCGCTATGGCAGCTTCCCGCCGATGGGCGCGCCGGTGGGGTTCATTTTCGCCAACGGGTTCTTCCTGCTGCTGGGGATGTGGCTGAGCGATGCTCAGTTCGCCGACTGGGGCTGGCGGCTGCCGTTCCTGGCGAGCGCGGTGCTGGTCGGGCTGGGGCTGTGGGTACGGCTGTCGCTTACCGAGACGCGGGACTTTGCCGAAGCGGCCGAGAAGGCGCCGCCGCCGCGCGTGCCGCTGGGCGAACTGCTAGCCCGGCATTGGCTGCCGACGATCGCCGGGACGGTGGGGACGGTGGCGTGCTTCGCGCTCTTCTACATCTCGACGGTGTTCGTGATCGGCTATGGCACCAAGGTGCTGGGGTATGACCGCGAGACGTTCCTGGGTCTCGAGCTGATCGGCATATTGTTCATGGCGGCGGGGATCGTGGTCGCGGGCATTTATGCGGACAAATGGGGCGGCGGGAAGGTGCTCGCGCTCGGCTTTATCGTGACGGTGCCGGTGGGGCTGACGATGGCAGCTTTGGTGGTGAGCGGATCAATGGCCAGCGTGTTCGTCTGGCTGGCGTTCGCGCTGTTCACGATGGGGTTCGCTTATGGACCGCTCGGCGGGTGGCTGCCGAGCCTGTTTCCGGCGCGGGTGCGCTACACCGGCGTATCGGTGACGTTCAACATCGGCGGGATTATCGGCGGCGGGCTGACCCCGCTGATCGCGCAGAGCCTGTCGGCGGGGCGGGGGCTGGAAGTCGTCGGCTATTTCCTCGCCGGGGCGGGGGCGGTGAGCCTCCTGGGACTGGCCGCGCTGCGCGGGCGCTAGTCTTTATCCAGTCATTCCAGTCCGCTAACATCCGGTGCGAATGGAGTCGGACATGCGCGTTACGCGTCGCAAAGTGATTGGCCTTGGCGCCGGGCTGGCCGCGGCGGCGTTGCTGCCGGGCCGGGTCTTTGCGGCGGGGGGCCGCGTGTTCAGCAGCCCGATCAGGCTGTTGCCCAACCGGGTGGCGATCGACGCGACGCTGGCCGGCCGCAACCTCGGCTTCCTGATCGATACCGGCGCGCCGTGGAGCCTGATCGACAACGAGCTGGCGCGCGGGCTCAAGTTGGAAGTATTGCGGACGCGGCGGCGGGTGGCCGGCGTTGGCGGGACCAGCGACTTGCCGTGGTACGACGCCGGCGAGGTCCGCTTCGGCAATGGCATTCGGATACCGCACATGCTGTTCGTCGGCGCGCGCGGGGGCGGCTTCGGGCCCAATCTGGTCGGCACGTTCGGATCGGGGCTGTTCACCAGCTATGACAGCGACCTGGATTTCATCCGCGGCGAATGGCGCAGCTATCCCGATGGGCGCGGCGATTTCTCCGGCCTGATCCATCTTCCCTCGCGCTTCGTGAGCAGCGGCGATTTCGGCGACAAGATAGCCGCGGACGCGACCGTGGACAGCTTTGCTGGCAGGTTCCTGCTCGATACCGGGATGTCCGGCGAAGCGCTGCTCGATAGCAAGGCGGCTGCCAGATCGGGGCTCTGGCGCGACGATCGGCCCTATGCGCCGACGCAATCGCGGGGGCTGGGCAAGGGCGTGGCGCTGGGGCGGCTGGTGAAAGCGGGCAAGCTTTCGATCGGCCAATTCACCTTCGAGACGCCCCTGGTGACGCTGCACAAGCCGGGTGAGAGCGCATTGCCGGACTATGACGGGGTTATCGGGCTGGCAGTGCTGCGGCTGCTCGACCTGACGACCCAGGTTTCGACCAGATCCCTGTGGGCGGCGCCGAGCAGCGCGCCGCCCCCGCCGCGCGGCTATCCGATGTCGGGCCTGTGGGTCCAGGGCGAGGGCACGCAGTTGCGGATCGCCGATGTCGGCACCGGCAGCCCGGCGGCGGCGGCGGGCCTGCAGGTGGGCGACACGGTGATCGGCGTGGAATTCCGCACCCTGCTCGCCCGGATCACCGGGCCGGCGGGGACCAAGGTTTCCCTGACGGTGGAGCGCGACGGGAAGCGGCGCGACGTGGTGCTGACGCTGACGCCGTACCTATGAGGTTCCGGCCACACGCAGCAACGTGATCCGGGCCTTGCCGTGCGTACGGCTGGTGTCGATGGTGAAGCCCGCGACCTCGATTTCCTCGCTCTTTTCGGTCTCGATGCTGATCCAGGTGGCGGGGCTGGTCCAGCCCAGCCGGGCGAGCTTGTCGAGCGCGACGGCGCCGGCGCCGCTGGCATAAGGCGGGTCCATCAGGATCAGGTCGAGCGGCTTGGGGGCGGGGCCGAGCGCGAGCACCGAAGTGGCGCGGACGTCGGCGCCCTTTGCGCCCAGCTTGGCGATATTGGCCTTGAGCGCGTCGATCGCGGGCTTGTCGTGCTCGACGAACAGGCACGACGCGGCGCCGCGCGACAGCGCCTCGAGGCCGAGCGCGCCCGATCCGGCGAACAGATCGGCGACCGCCAGCTCCTCGAAGCTGCCGATGCGGCTGGCGAGCATCGAGAACAAGGCCTCGCGGGTGCGATCGGCGGTGGGACGGGTGGCGTCGCCCTTGGGAGCGATCAGCGGGCGGCCGCGCCAGGTTCCGGCGATGATGCGCATTATTTGCGGGTCGGCTTCGGGCGCGCGGGCTTGCCGCGGCCGCCGGAGGGACCCTTGGTCGGGCGCGGGGTGCGGGGCTTGGCGGGACGATCGACGAGATCGCCCGCGCGCGGATCGCGGTTATCGCGGTGCGCCTTGGCGCGGGCGGCTCGGGCGGGATTGGCGGCGGGCTCGTCGCGCTTCGGGCGATCGGTGCGCGGCGCGGGCGTGTTACGCGGCGTGAATTTGGCTGCTGCGCGCGGATCGGCGGGCTTGCGGTCGTCGCGTGGGCGTTCCGCGCGCGGCGGGCCGGCGCGGGCGTCGGCAGGACGACGGTCGTCGCGCGAGCGGTTGCTGCGGCCGCCACGGTCGTCCGGACGGGCGTTTTCGCGCGGACGCTCCGAGCGAGGCGCTGCGCGGGCGTCGGCAGGCTGGCGGTCGTCGCGGCGGAATGGCGCGGGGCCTCGCGCCTCCTGGCGCGGGCGCTCGGGGCGCGCTTCGCGCGTGGCCGGGCGCGCTTCGCGGGGGGGCGGGGCGGGGCCGCGGCCGGGGCGGTTGTCCGGGCGGGGAACGCGGCGTTCGGGCTCGTTGACCGAGACATTCTTCGGCGGATTGGGCTCGACCCGCTGGCGGACGGCGAACTGGAGGTTCGATGCCGCCTTGCCGCCGCCGGGCTTGGACAGGACGGTGCGGAACACGGTGAGGTCGGCGGCGCGGATCTCGTCGACGTCGCCGATCGGCAGATCGCCGAGATGGAACGGGCCGTAGCGGGTGCGGATCAGGCGGCTGACCTGGAGGCCGAGATATTCGAGAACGCGGCGGACTTCGCGGTTCTTGCCCTCGGTCAGGGTCATCTCGATCCACATATTGGCGCCGGTGCGCCGCTCGAGATTGGCGTTGATCGATCCGTAACGCACGCCCTCGATCTCCACGCCGAGCATGAGCTCCTCGAGCTGGGCCTGGCTGACCGAGCCATAGGCGCGGGCGCGGTAGCTGCGCTCGACGCCGACCGAGGGGAGCTCGAGCTGGCGCTTGAGCTCGCCGTCGGTGGTCATGAGGAGCAGGCCCTCGGTGTTCAGATCGAGCCGGCCGACCGGCATCACGCGGGGCAGGCCGCTGGGCAGGCGATCGTAGATCGTCGGACGGCCGGTGAAATCGCGCTCGGCGGTGAGCAGCCCGGCGGGCTTGTGATAGCGGAACAGGCGCGCCGCGGTGGGCGCTTCCACCGGATTGCCGTCCACCGTGACGCCTTCCAGCGAAGTCAGCACGGTTGCGGGGGTATCGAGCACGGTGCCGTTGAGCGCGATGCGCCCCTCGGCAATCATGCGCTCAATCTCTCGGCGCGACGCGATTCCGGCACGGGCGAGCAATTTGGCGATGCGCTGGGCATCGGGGGGGGTGGGCGTGGGCACGGGGGCGATATAGCGATTATGTCACAGCATCCAAAAGTTATTGGGTGCGCAAATATTATTGCGGCACCGAAAGGGGTTTGTGCGTTATCCCATCAGGTGAGGCAGCGGCGCGAATGCGCCCGCGGAGTGGAACGGAAAGCGATGTTGTTCGGCAAGAGGAAGCGTCGGATTGAGCGGCTGCTGGTGGTGGAGGACGAGCCGCTGGTGGCGTTCGACACCCAATATTTCCTGAGCGATTCCGGGTTTCAGATCGTCGCGACGGTGGACCGCGTGGCGGACGCGCTGCGCGTGCTCGAGGCCGAGGAGGACATCGACCTCGTGCTGGCCGACATCAGCCTGGCCGACGGCAGCGGCGTGAGCGTGGCCGAGGCGGCGCAAGCGCGCGGAATTCCAGTGCTGTTCGTGACCGGCAGCTTCCCGGAGGAGGCGCGGCCGCTGGCGGCGGGGGTGCTCGAGAAGCCCTATCCGCAGCGTGACCTGCTCGCGGCGATCGACGCGATCGAAGCGGTGATCGAGGGGGTGAAGCCCAAGAAACTGCCGAACGGGTTCAGTTTGTTTCAGAAGGCGGCGTGATTCCCCGTGCTCCGGCGCGGGCCGGAGCGGTGGCCACCGTGTTCGCAGGCTGCCAAGGCTCCGGCCTTCGCCGGAGCACGATCGCTAGGATAGAGCCGCTTCAACGGCTTCGTGGAAGTTCTTCACACCAAGTTCGAGCGTGCCCAATGTCACACGATCGAGCGCGCCTGACGCAAGACCCTGCTGGCCTAACTCCGCCGCGCGGAAATCCTCGGCGGCGAACACGCCTTCATCGAGCAGTTTCCAGCTGCGTTCCCAATGCGCGAGCGCCTTGTCGGTCGTGGGGGCCTCGGAGATCAGCATGAAATCCTCGACCAGCACGCGATCGACGCCCTGCGGCATCAGCACCATCAGGTTGATGTAATCGGGGCTGACGATCAGCACGGTGCCGGGGAACATCTGATAGGTATAAGTGATCGCGCCGCGCAGCACCGCCCAGTCGCTGGAAGAGAGCGCGGCGCTCCCGGCTTCGCGCCCCACCGCCGAGCGCTGGTGCGGGCCGATGCTGTCGGCGGTGGTGACGCCATCCTGGAAGAAGGGGCCGATCGTGCCGGCGTGGAGGCGCTGGACGTGATAGGATTCGAGGAAGGCGTCCATGATCAGCTTCCAATTCGCCGCGACGTCATGGGTGCGGCGGCGGAAGCAGTGCTGGCCGGCGAGGCCGAACGCTTCGAAATCCTGCGCGAGGCCGCGGGCTTCGGCGAAATCGGTGGCTTCGTCGCCAGAGTCGTCAAACTTGAACCAGATCAGCCCGCCGGCCTCGACCGTGGGGAGGCGCTTGAGGCCATGCCAGGCCTTGTCGAGGCCGGGGAAGGTTTCGGGGCGGGGAAGGCCGGTCAGGCGGCCGTCGAGCGCGTAGCTCCAGGCGTGATAGGGGCAGACGAGGCGCGGGGCCTTCACCGCCTCGCAGCCCTCCACCAGCCGGGTGCCGCGATGGCGGCAGACGTTGAGGAAGACGTGCGCTTTGCCCCTGGCGTCGCGGGCGATCAGCAGGGGTTTGCCGAAGCCGTCGTGGGGGACGGCCATGTTGTTGGCCGGGAGCAGCGCCGAGGGGGCGATCACCAGGGGCAGGCGGGTGAACAGCCGGGCCTGCTCGGCGGCGTAGCGTTCGGGGCTGGTGTAGACCGACGCGTCGACGTGGGTGATGCCCGCGTTGGTGCGCGATCCGCCGGCGGCGAGCGCGGCCGCGAGCGCGAGTTGCCCCTCGGTCGGTGCGTTCATGGCTATCCTTCCCCTCCGTTTTCGCTAGTCTTCACCGAACGAAGCGAGGGTGCAAGGTGAGCGAGAAACTGAAGGGGATGGCGCTGCTGCGCGCCGCGATGCGCAATCGCAAGACATCGGCAATGCTGGTGCTGGGCTTTGCCTCTGGATTGCCGTTCGTGCTGCTGATCGGAACGCTCAACGCATGGCTGGGCGAGCTCAAGATCAGCCTGGCGACGATAGGGGTGCTTTCGTGGATCGGGCTTGCCTATGCCTTCAAATTCCTGTGGTCGCCCTTGGTGGACCGTGCGCGCTTGCCGTTGCTCTCCCGGCTCGGGCGGCGGCGTTCGTGGCTGGTCCTGTGCCAGGGCGCGCTTGCGGTCTTGCTTTGGGGACTGGCCGCGACCGATCCGGTGACCGCGATCGGCAGCTTCGCCATCCTCGCGGTGATCGCCGCCTTCCTCTCGGCGACGCAGGACGTGGTGATCGACGCATGGCGGATCGAAATCGCCGACGAGACCGCCACGGTCGACCTGCTTTCGGCGATCTACCAGTTGGGCAATCGCTTTGCGGCGCTGACCGGCGGCGCGTTGGCGCTGGTGCTGGCGGCGCGATTGAGCTGGCCGATGGTCTATGTCGGCTTCGGATTCGTGATGCTGGGCGCGGTCGCCATGACGCTGTTTACCCCCGAGGCCGAGCGCGACGCGCGCGACGACGCGTCGCCGCTGGCCGGGCATGCCGTGCCCGCGGCGGGGCAGCGCGCGGTGGCGCTGGGGATCGTGGCTTTATGCTGGGGCTGGGCGATCTTCATGCTCGGCAGCTTCATGGTGGCCGCGCTGCAACCCGCGGTGGCGGGCGTTCCCAAGCCTTCGGCCGGCGTATTTACCCAGACCTGGGGACCGTGGATCATCGTCGCGACGGTGATCCTGCCGGCGATCGTGGCCGGCTGGACGCGCCGCCTGCCGCAACATTCGGGGTCGGAGGAAACCGGCGGCGGGATGCGGGCGGCGGCGAACCACAGCTATCGCGCGCTGATCCTGCCGCTGGCCGAGATCGTCGACCGGCTGAAATGGGGCGCGATCCTCGTGCTGGCGCTGATCCTGCTCTATCGCATCGCCGATTCGATCTGGGCGCCGTTCGCTTTCCCCTTCTACCTCGATTTCCTGCATTATTCGAACGACGAGGTCGCGTTCGCATCGAAGATCTTCGGCGTGATCATGACGATCCTGGGCGTCGCGATCGGCGGGGTTATGCTGGCGACCGTGGGGCGGATGCCGACCCTGCTGGTAGGCGGGATCGTGGCGGCGGCATCGAACATATTGTTCGCCGATCTCGCGCTGGGCGGGGTAGGGATCGACGCCTTTGCGCATTTCACCTTCCTCGATCATATCGGTATCGAGCCGCGGATGCTGCGGCTGATGATCGGCATTTCGGGCGAGAACATCGCCGGCGGCCTCGCAGGCACGGCGTTCGTCGCATACATCTCGTCGATTACTTCGCGGGAATATAGCGCGGTGCAATATGCCTTGCTGTCGTCAATGACCTTCCTGGTCGGTGCGCTCGGCCGGGCGGCGGTGGGCGAGGCGATCGAAGTTTATGGCTACGCCAACATCTTCTATATTACCGCCGGGCTGGGGATGATCGCGGTGGTGCTGGTGGCGATCGAGTGGGCGCGCTCGGGAATTTCGCCGCCGCCGCCGGGGATTGCCGAGGCCGGCGAAACCGCGAGCTGATCCCATGCCCTACGCCATCGGCATCATCGCGCTGCAGGTCGCCTGCGTCATTCACCTGGTGCGGACCGGGCGCAAC